>Ga0325410_1007412_pt1 | contig 11989 bp, 5 predicted proteins | sample PopdelMetagenome_16_FD_206182 | JGI IMG/M metagenome (GOLD analysis project Ga0325410, IMG submission 206182) | Populus deltoides microbial communities from Bellville, Georgia, United States - Xylem-PdIQD-R3 | ecosystem: Host-associated > Plants > Phyllosphere > Stem > Wood/Secondary xylem... | reverse complement strand
GAGGGGTTGGATGACCCAAACGACGATGCCACAGGTCGGCAGTCGCGGAGATGCAAGGAGACCAAAAAGCTTGAGGAACTGACGTGGCAGAAGACTCGGAGAGGACATAAAGGCCATCATGACTCTGGCCGGAAAGGAGAACTTCCTTGGTGACGAGATCCTTCACATAAAACATAGAAGCGTGAAATTCAAAATAAACATGATTATCACGACAAAATTTTTGAACAGATAACAACGGTTTGGTAATGTGAGGCACATGGAGAACATTAGATAATGTAAACATGTGTTTTGGGGAATGTAATTTAGTATGTCCAATATGGGATATGTCAAGGCCCTTACCGTCACCAACATGCAAATAATCATTACCAAGATAGGGTGCAGAATCGGTCAGAGTTCCAAGATCAGGTATGACGTGTTGATTTGCGCCGGTGTCTGGGAACCAAGTCGCAGCAGAGATATTCCCAACAGAAAGATGAGCAGAGGGCTGCTACGAAACTGGGAACAATGGGGAACTGTGTGCCCAAAATCAGAGCACAATTGGCAACGTACATGCTGCTGTCTAGCACTGGAATTGCGCCTGGTTTGCTACCAGTGGTTTGGCCGCCAATCTACAGCAGAGTGGCCCCTGTTCTGGGGAGTGGAACAGTTGCTGTGGGGACGCTAATTACCTTTAGAGTGGCCCCTGTTGCGGCTGAAGTTAGGGCTGTGATGAAACATAGCATGGTATGCAGAAAACTATGGTGTTGGCAGCAGAGGTGGTTGCTGCGGCGGAGAAGAAGAAGATAGCAAAGAGGGAGCTGCAACCATGGAATGGAAAGAGTTCTTGTGGAAAATTCATGGGTAAGAAGGTGGCTATGAAGATCAGCATAGGATAGCGGTTCTGCTTTGGTTATGAGACTCGTTACCAAGTCTTTGAACTCACCACGAAGGCCACGAAACACATAAAGATTGAATCTTCAAGAGATATGGGGCAACCAGCAGTAGCCAATTTATCAAATAACGATTTGGCTTGCTGCATGTATAGACTAACCGATGAGTCACCTTGCTAAAGGTCTTGAAAAGAGCCATGAAGTTGTATGATGCGAGCATTCAACGGAGAGGCAAGCGCTTTCTCAAGAGTGTGCCAAACACAATGCGAAGTAGAACAATCTACCACGAGATGCAACACATCCATGGAGAGAGAGGAGAGCAAAGCACTCAAAATAAGTTGATCTTGTTGCTTCCAACGGAGAAAAGAAGGGTTGATGATAGAGGAAGAACCAGCAGAGCTGTCAAAAATATGAGATGGAGGACACGGCACTAAGCCGTCAACAAAGTGAAAAACACCTTGACCAAGGAGATATGGCTTCATCTGCATTCGCCAATAGAGATAATTTGTGTTCATAAGTTTTAGCGAAACAACTTGGTGAGTGTTCGCTAAAGGAACAATAGCTGTAGTGTGGGTTCCCATGAGAGGTAAAGGAACGGCAGGGACTTGGGAGGAAGAGTCAGAGACAAGCTTTGCAAGTGGAGGCTGCTGTGGGGAAGAAAAGGCACCAGCGGCAGCAGCTTAGGGATCGCTGGCCGGCTGTGCTGCACCACCTGTGGAGAGGGAGAAGTCGGCGGCAGCAGTAGAATCCATGTAGAGAAAGTAAAGAGAGGGCCGGCTGCAAAGGGAGGAAGGGAGAAAAGAGTTCTAACGGCAGAAAGCTCTGATACCAAGTTGAGAATAATTGGGAGGCTTAACCTAATGGTTAGCCAACCCTTTCTATATATATATGTAGGGCAATATACAAAAGTAATGGTGGAGGTTACCACACAATAGTATGTCTACAATATTTTCTATATACAATATTTTCTATATAAGTACATTCTATAATAAAGAAACTGTAGGAAAATGATGGTATTAAGCTTATTGGTTAGAGAAACTGTATGGTTTTTCCAATTCTTTTTTTTTTGGTTGACCCAGTTTGACCCGGGTCAACCCGTCTGACTCGTGACCCGATCACTTGACCGGGTTGATGACCGGGTCGGGTTTCAAAACTATGAGTTGCCCTTTCTCAAATGCAAGTGGGGTCCGTTGACACTAAAGATTCCCAGCACTTGAGACATTTTCGTGTTCTTGTTATTTTTTGTTTTTCCATCGGAATTGGCGTTTTAAAAAATTTTGAATATTTTTTTTGCTTGTAATTATTTTAAATTTATCAATTTTATTTCAAACATAATTTATATTATAAAATAAACCATAATTCAATATTGATGATCAATAATTAAATCTTGATAATTAATAATAAATTTTGTATAATTTGCACATGATTTCTTATTTCTTTCGAATTTTGTATAGTACAGTGCAGAGTTGGTTTGATCCCACCAGCTAGGGGAAGCTATGAAATTGAAGCAAATAACTCTTTTGTTGATATGATTTTTTTAGGCAGAGAAGATTTTTTGATATTTTATATTATATTTTATTTAATAAATTCAAAGGATGTATTGTTTAGTTATTATTATCTTATTTTTTTGAAAATATATCAAAATAATTTTTTTAAAAAAAAATTTATTTTTGACATCAGTAAATTAAAATAAACTTACAACACCAAGAAAATAATAATTTGAAGCAAAAAAATTGAAAAGTGTTTTTCCACTTCAAAACAAATGATCCATTATCATTAATGTTTTTTAATTTTTATTAATTGTTTTTACTCTTAGCATGGGGTGTGATTTATTTTAATAATTTTTTTACAAAAAAGATTCTAGCAGGCTCAAATAGCCATTGTATGGAAAAAATTTTGATATTTTCTCATTTAAAGCACAATTGGTAAATTTTGACCCAACCTCAATCAAATTCCTAGTTAATTGTTTATTTATTTTTTATTTTTTTGTTACAGAGTTAATTGTTTATTTGATAGTCAGTCAACGGTGCCGAAGTTTTTCTATTCATTCACTTCAATTTGTTTTAATTGCTTGATGTCCTTTTTGCGTTTGTTTATGAACACTTGATGCTTGGGATAAATTGAGCCCACTTAAGAAAGAAAAATATGATGATTACAATTAATTGAGTAAAGTATACCAACTTGTGTTTTCTTTACTCTTTTCTGTTTCTTAGGTTTTGAAATGGTCTAACTGTCCTCATTTTATAAAATGCAAGTGGGGTCTGTTGACGGTAAAGGAGGCTAATCAAATAATATATTCAAATCAATTTTATAATTGATTTTCAAAATCATTTTTATTTTAAAATATTTTTTAAACAAATTATTTTTAATATTAGTTTGTTAAAATAATCTAAAGATACTAAAAATATAATAATTTAAAGTAAAAAGAGAAAATTTAATTTTTTTCAAAAATATCTTTCCACCACAAAACAAATGATCCCATCATTAATTATTTTTTAATTTTATCAATTTTATTTCAAACATAATTTATATTATAAAATAAGTCATTATTCAATATTGATGATCAACAATAAATCTTGATGATTAATAATAAATTTTGTTTAATTTGCACATGATTTCTTATTTCTCGTCAAATTTTGTATAAAATAGGGAAGAGTTGGTTTTATCCCACCCTGGGGAAGCTTTGAAATTGCAGTAAATAACTCCTTTGTTGAAATGATTTTTTTTTACCATTAACATAGTCAAAAGATTGATGTCTTCTTCTAAGTGCAGGAGTGTCGAAGTAATAAATAACCTGATAAGACTAGAGTCGAATCACAAAGAGGTTAACTATATAAATTATAAACAACAACAACAACAACAACAATAATAGTAATAATAGTAATAATAATAATAATAAGAAGAAGAAGAAGAAGAAGAAGTTAAAGAGGACTTTGAGATGTAAGATTAATGTGAGGATTAAACAATGATAAAAACAAATGTCAAAGTTAGAGGATCCATTAACGGTATTTGAAACAAGTATAGTATAAAAAAAATTTATTACTCAATTGAAAACCACATACAAAGGTAGTTTCAATCGGATTATAAATTGTTAACATGATTACATTAATTATCTTATTCAAATAATACTAATACCTGTAAATGTTGTCAGGTATTCATGATTATAACTTATGTTAACAACAAATAAAGTTCCTTTCATAGTACAGGTGTCGGTTATAACCTATCCTGTGATTAGACTAATCAAATTATACTATATTTTTAAAAAAAACATGAAAAAAACAATGTGTATTTATATAGATTCATTGCACTGTAAACCATATTGTAGATATAGAGTGTTTGCACTATGGATAATACTGTAGAGTAATGGGGACTTTGTCTTGACTGTGTTTTTAGTTAAAAAGTGTTTCTGGAAGGCGTTGTTTTTTTCTATTTTCTGTGCCAAAAGCTGTTGGGTTTGACTTGATTATCAAACCCAATACTATGGGTTTGTTTTTTTTTTACTTTATGTTAAAGAAACACATTAACTTCATGTATACCGTTAAAGTGCTAACGGGTTTGGCTTGGCAGCCACACCCAGGTCTGGCTGCGTAGCTACATCCAAGGATGACCCAAGGAGATTGGGTCTGGCTCCACAGCCAGACTCAAGGAGATTGAGTCTCGCTTCGCAACCGTTTTCCTTTGAAAATATTTCTAATTTTATTTTTTTCCTCTTCATATTTTTTTACCTATTTAATTTTTTTCATACGGTAAACAGAAAATTATATAGAAGTTAGGTAATAATAATTTTTTTCATTTCAGGTTGGGTTGAATTTCTTTATCAAAACATGTTTGTTTTTGCGTTTCAAAAAAATTTGAAAACTTTTGATTTTTTTGTTAATTCAAATTAATATTTTTAAAATTTTTTGTATTGTTTTGATGTGATGATATAAAAAAAATCAAAAATATCATCTCAACATATTTTTTAAAAAATATATTTTAAAAACTAACTGTTACGTAATAATATAATAACTAGCATATTGACCCGCGCTTTGCAAGGGCTCAATATCAATTTTTTTTTTTAAAATGTAAAAATGCTTGAGTTGCATTTCAAAAAAGATAAAAAAAAATTATTGTTTTTTCTTTACTTCAAATGAAATTTTTGATGTTTTTGTATTATTTTGATGTGATGATATAAAAAATACATTTTACAACATACAAAATATTATCTCAAAATATTTTTTAAATAAAATATTGTAAGAAATAATCGTTATTTAATAATATAATAACTAGCATGTTGGCCCGTGCTCCGTAGCGGGTCAATAACAATTTTTTAAAATGTAAAAATGCTCGAGTTTGATTAAAAGCCTGGAATGTATTTGTAGCATCGTAATCTTCAAATAAAGTATTTTCTACAGTAGCACCACCTATAATACATAGCAAAGTAATGTCCAATACACTATCAACTAATTTCTTTCCTGTTAATTTTTTTTCCTTTTAAGATATGTCTAATTTTATTTTTTTCCTCTTAAATTTTTTTCATGATGATAATTTGTTTTTCATTTGAGGTTAGGTTGAATTTTCTTATTAAAATATGTTTGTTTTTATTTTTCAAAAATGCTTTGAAATTGTTTTGACAATTTTTTATTTTTTTCTTTACTTCAAATTAATATTTTTTTTAATTCAAATTAATATGTTTTGATGTTTTTGTATTATGTTGATGTGATGATATAAAAAATAGATTTAAAAAAATAAAAAAATATATCTTAATATGTGTTTTTAAAATTATATTTTAAGATATTTTTGATTTTATTTTTTTCCTCTTTATTTTTTTATTTTCTCTTATTGATTTTTTTTTCATACTGTAAAGAGAAAATAAATTGATGTGATTTTTTTATGTTGTACAAAAGTTAGGTGATGATAATATTTTTCTATTTCAGGTTTGGTTGAATTTTCATATTAAAACATGTTTGTTTTTTCATTTCAAAAATATTTTTTATATTTTATATTTTTTCTTTACTTCAATTTTATATTTTTTTTTGATATTTTTGTATAATTATTTTAAATATTTTTTTAAAATTGTTTTGAGATTGGATCTAGCTTTGTAGTAAAACCCAAGGATTGGGTGTAGCTATGCAGCAAGACCTAAGACGACTGAGTGTGGCTCCGCAATCAGACCTAAGGAAATTGGACCTGGCTCTGCAACCTTTTTCTTTTAAGATATTTTCTATTTTATTTTGTTTCCTTTCTCTTATTGAATTTGTTTTTCATACTGTAAAGAGAAAATAAATTGATGTTACTTTTTAATTTTGTACAAAAGTTTGGTGATGATACTTTTTTTTAATTGGAAGTTGGGTTGAATTTTCTTATTAAAGCATGTTTGTTTTTGTGTTTTAAAATTGCTATTTTAAAAAAATCAAAAATACTTTTTGAATTTTTTATATTGTACAGTAGAAACATGTTTTTTTGATGTTTTTTCAAATAAAGTATTGTTAATTAGCAATATAACAAAGAGTTAGCTATGAAATTGCAGCAATCGGAGAGAGAAGTAAGCTATGATATTGAAATGAGGTTATGTTTATATAGGAGAAAGATAAAGGATATGTTTTCCATTCATTTGCAGGAGAAAGCACCCCGAAACTAGGCAGAAGTAGTAGACACACGCAGAGGGTTTTATTTATTTCGAGCTAGTGGTTCCAAATTATTTATACATTTGAAAGAATATGTAATGAAATATCAATAATTTAAACTTTAAATTAAGTAAAATAGTAAGAGGTAGAAAAAGAAGTAGTCAATCAGACTCTTAGAGTAAAGTTCTCCATCTTCCTCATGTAATATATAGTAAAAGTTATGCTATTCATTTTTCATAGTAGTCAAATTATTTATACTTTTTTAATTTTTTGATATTAATTTCTAGTTAACAATTACCTATAGTTAATTTTATTGTAGAGTCAGTCAACGGTGCCAAAGTTTTTCTTTACTAAGTATACCAACTTGTGTTTTCTTTACTCTTTTCCAATTCTTAGGTTTTTTAAATGTTCAAGTTGCCCTTTCTCAAATGCAAGTGGGATCCGTTGACGGTAAAGATTCCCAGTACCAGAGATGTTTTTCGTATTCTTGTTAATTTTTTTTTTTTGTTTTTCCAGCAGAAATGGCGTTTTAAAAAAAATTGAGTATTTTTTGCGTGAAATTATTTTAATTTTATCAATTTTATTTCAAACATAATTTATATTATAAAATGAGCCATTATATTCAATATTGATGATTTATAACAACATCCTTGATGAAGAAGTTTACGAAGTAAAAAGCATTAAGTGTTATCTGCCTTTTAGTTTTAGTGTTATCCTTGATGAATTATAACAACATAATTTATAATAGATTAGTTTATTAGAATTCTTGTTTAATTAAAATGTTAAATTTCTTATTAAATTAGAATTTTATTTAAGTAATTTAATTCTTTGATTATCTAGGACATAAGTTTTATAAATAAACTTATAATGAAAAGCATAATATGCAGGTATAGAGAGATATAGAGAAGAGTTAAAAAGATGTATTTTTTGAGAAAACTCTTAATAAAAAACATCATTCCTTTCATTTTTTTTCTTGAATTTTTTAGCTTTGTTATTGTGTTTGTTTTTAAAAATTAGCTACCACACCATATCCTCTTTTCCAACAGACTCAACCTGTCTTATAATCAGACTAATCAAATAACATATTCAAACCAAATCAACAGTTCCTATAGACACACAGCTGACATTGTTGGAAGTCTCATAAGGGCTTTATTTATTTGGGGTGGTTCCAAAGTATTTATACATTGGAAAAAATATGTAATGAAATATCAATAATTTAAACTTTAAATTAAGTTAGTAAGAGGTGGAAGAAGAAGTAGTCAGTCTAGTCAGATTCTTAGAGTAAAGTTCTCCATCTTCCTCATGTAATAGTAACAGTTATCCTATTTATTTATTTTTCATAGTAGTTAAAGTTTTTTTAATTGAACAAGCACGGTTATTAATTTGTTGATATTAATTTATAGTATGCAATTACCTGTAGTTAATTTTATTGTAAGCAATTACTGTATTTACAATTTATAAAAAACTTTGATATTGAATTAAGGTTTGTGCAGGTGAATTATATTCTTTCGTTAGGAGAAGGAATATGCTTTCTTAAAAAATACTTGCTTAGCAAGTCAGTCAACCTTGAGATTGTTTCTGTATTCCTAGTTAATTTGAGTTGGACCAAATGGTAAATATTGGTTAATTTGATAGAGTCAGTCAACTGTGCCAAAGTTTTTCTATTCATTTACTTAAATTTGTTTTAAATATTGCTTGATGTCCTTTTTGCATTTTCTTATGAACACTTGTCTCTATTCATTTAAGAAAGAAAATGTGATGATTATCGACTCACATAATTGAGGTTTACAATTAATTGAGTCTTACACTAAAGTACACCAACTTGTGTTTTCTTTACTCATTTCCAATTCCTAGGTTTTTTTTAATGTTCAAATTTCCCTATCTAAAATGCAAGTGGGGTCCGTTGACGGTACCGGAGATGTTTTTTTGTATTTGTTTTTCCTTTTTATAAGATGACAACAACAAGAAGAACATGTTTGTTTTAACAGCAGAAACGGGGTTTTCAATAATTAATTTTTTTCTTAAAGTTAATTTTATTGATTTTTTAATTGTTTCAATGTGTTTATATTAAAAATAAATATTAAAAAATTAAAAATAATAATATTGTAATGCATTTTCGAACGAAAAGAATTTTAAAAAATAATTGCTACCAGGTACCATACCAAACAAACTCATTAAAATATAATCACTAGATTTTACTCTTCTAGGAAATGAATTCTTAAAATTAATTTTTATTTGATTTTATGATAATAAAAATAGATATTTAATTTCAAATAAATATTTTTATTAATTTAATTCTTGGATAAATGGAGGTTTACATTAACGAATGTCTTGACTATATTGTTTTTGTTCTTATCATATTTATTAAATATTTATTAAGAATCTTCTCGATATAATGACACTAATATAATATTAAATTATCATGTAATTTAAAATTCTCATTTCTAAAATCTTATGCTAATGCTACACTTCTATCTTTCATACAAATTTAATCTTATGCTAATGCCCCAATCAAATTCCTAGTTAATTTGAGCTGTAACAAATGTTAAATATTGGTTAATTTGATAGTCAGTCAACGGTGCCAAAGTTTTTCTATTCATTCACTTCAATTTGTTTAATTGCTTGATGTCATGTTTGCATAATTGAGTTTAATTATGAAAATATGATGATCATCGACTCACATAATTGAGCTTTACAACTAATTGAGTACTAAAGTATACCAACTTGTGTTTTCTTTACTCTTTTCCAATTCTTAGGTTTTTTAAATGTTCTTGTTATTTTTATTTTTTTATAGTTGCCCTTTCTCAAATGCAAGTGGAGTCCGTTGACGGTAAAGATTCCCAGTACCAGAGATGTTTTCATATTCTTGTTATTTTTATTGTTTTTCCAGAAGAAATGGCGTTTTTTTAAAAAAATGAGTATTTTTTTTTGCGTGAAATTATTTTAATTTTATCAATTTTATTTCAAATATAATTTATATTATAAAATAAGTCATTGTTCGATATTGATGATCTATAATAAATATTGATAATCTATAATAAATATTGATAATTAATAATAAATTTTGTATAATTTGCACATGATTTCTTATTTCTGTCAAATTTTGTATAGTACGGTGAAGAGTTGGTTTGATCCCACCAGCTAGGAGAAGCTATGAAATTGAAGCAAATAACTCTTTTGTTGAATGATTTTTTTGGGTGGGGAAGATTTTTTGACATTTTATATTACACCTTCTAATAAATTCAAATTATGTATCCTCCAATTATTATAATCATGATATATAAGGTAATTGAAAAATCTCAATTTAGATTTGTTTTTTCATTGTGGTAGCAATTACTTTTAAAAGTACTATTTGTTTGAAAATATATCAAAACAATATATTAAAAAAAAAATTATTTTTGACATCAGCACATTAAAATGATCTTAAAACACCAAGAAAATAATAATTTGAAGCAAAAAGAAAAAAATAATATTTTTGAAAAGTGTTTTCCACTGCAAAACAAACAATCCCATCATTTATTGTTTTTTTTTTAATTTTATCAATTTTATTTGCCCCTAAAGTGGGGGTGTGATCCATGTTAAGGTTTTTTTTTAAAAGAAAGATTCTAGCAGGCTCAAATGGTGATTGCAAGGGATATATATTTTAACAATAATGAAAAGAATAAACAAAGATGATCTTTTCTCATTTCAAGTAAGGTCGTTTAAAACCGATAATTTTTTACATCGTCCAACATAATAATTTGAACTTGTAAGAATCATGATTTGCGAGTCCATATCTACTGAATCCACTACATGTCAATATGCATACTTAATGAAAGAAGAGACATGTTTCATTCAACACCTTTCTTTGATAAGCTTTTCTGGCAATATTTGTGTTTTGCGAAGCATTTTCAATCACTTTGTCGTACGTGTGCGGTGTCGCGGCGATCGTCCACTTTATGAGTTTGAATAATTTGGAAAATATGGGAGATAAAGAATTCTTGTCTTTTATCAGTGAAATGAGGGAATGGAAGTCGTCACCTAATATTTTGGTCACCGGAACCCTAACTAGTCTCAGAGATTGGGTACGGGGACTGATTGCATAAAGGAAAGGTATTAACATCCCAAATACCCTACCTAAGGTAAGCTGCATTGTTTAATTGTCTAATATATGCTAAGGTATTTATTGTATTTCTAATTATTAGTCTATATAGGGTTTAAGAAAAGTCCTTCTCGGTAAGGCGAGTCTTATCTTATCATGTAAAGGTGTTAGGTGCTACTGGTTGACTAGAAGCTCCCTCTGTGTTTTCTCATTTTAGTCTGTGTTAGGCTCTGTTTTTTTTTCTTCTCCTGCTCGTTCTGCCTACCGGTTCTCCTCTGTTCCAGGTTTTCTCCCCCAGCTTCCCCGTCTGTTTAGGGGGGGTGGCACAACCAAAGACAAGGCTGGTGCTCGTGTGTTGGTTGGCCAATGCTTCTCTCTGTTTCTGCCTCGTTTTCTCCCCTCCTTTTCTGGGTTATTTTTTGTTCTTTGCCCTCTAATCCCTCCATATTTTCCCCCATCTCTAGCTTTTATAGCCAGAGAATTCCATGTGTTTTCCTTGACAATGAAGACATTCAAGACCGTTATTGCAGGAGTAAAGGTAACGGTCGACGACTCTTTTTGGACATTTAGTAGGCGTGATGAATTGGCCATACATTTCTTTCTCTGGCTTTATAACCGAATAAATACCATACATTTTAGTAATGTATTGCATCGTGGGCAGCTGAGATGAATTGTTTCTTCTTCTTCCTACTGAAATGACTTCCCTATTGTAATGAAGAAGGTGATGAACAGTGTCCTTTGAAACGACGCTGTTTTGAGATGCGAAATGGTCATTTTCAGTTTGGTCACTCAAGTTCTGAAATTTTATAGTCAAGTCCTTGGGTAAAGTAATTGGACTCCTGCATCTCAGTAGCATTTACAATTGGTCATTGGAGTTTAATTTCTTTCACTTTTAACCAACATCAACCTTAAACTTTGATAATTCTTTAGTTAAGCCCATGATTTTATTAATTAAACTAATTTCAAGTTCAATTAAATCTCAAAACTTATCAACTCTTCAATTAAGCCCTTGATTTGATTAATTAAATTAATCTAAAATTTAATGAAGTTCTCAATCTTTCAATTTATAATCTTGACCCAAATTTTAATTTATTCTTCATTCTTTTATTTTTTTTTATCATTTATCATTATTTTTTATTACTTTTATAAAATAAAGTGAGAATAAAAAGGGTTAAAATTTGGGTTATGAGAAACCCAATAAAGATTTTAGTTTTACATTGTAAAAAAAAACTAATGCTTCCAAGATAAAAACTGTTTCTTCAAAACCTTCCCCAAGCTGCCACTGCCCTTCTCCACAATTACTTTCTTCCCGATATGTCCTTTTTTTGTGCTTCTGTCCCACGCTTTTCATTACCCCCTCCCCTGGTCTCCTATATATATATATATATATATATATATATATATATATATATATATATGTCACGCCGCCTCTA
>Ga0325410_1007411_pt1 | contig 11990 bp, 5 predicted proteins | sample PopdelMetagenome_16_FD_206182 | JGI IMG/M metagenome (GOLD analysis project Ga0325410, IMG submission 206182) | Populus deltoides microbial communities from Bellville, Georgia, United States - Xylem-PdIQD-R3 | ecosystem: Host-associated > Plants > Phyllosphere > Stem > Wood/Secondary xylem... | reverse complement strand
ATCTCCGTTTCTACACCAAGTTCTTGTTGCTATTGGAATCAGAACATTTGTACATTTGCCATGACTCTCTTATTTTATGTACTTGAAACCCTAATATATGCTTTAAACCGGCTTGAATCTGCTTTCCGTTCCTTCAGAGATGATCCTGAATTAGAGGTATCTCTGCCTGTCTAGACATACATTGGCCTCTGTATATATCCTGAATTTGAGGACTAATATGGATTATGTGTAATATGGATCTGTGAATTAAATTGATTATTTGAGAACTTGAAAGAAATTGTTAAATGTTCAGGAGAAAACACTTCCGCTGGTTTATTTTATCCGAGCCAAAGCCATGAGCTTAGAGTCTGAGACCATCTTCACAACACCATATAAATGCTAGCCCGTGACTGTTGCAGTTCATTTGACTGGTCGTCTCATTAGTATATACTAGTTACATGATCCGCGTGATGCTACAAGTCAATGGTTTTTGCATAAAAAATATCAAAAAAAAATTAAAATCTAAAAATATTAGGTCTTTTTGCAAAGCTATACCAAAGAGTCTTGGGTGTGGCTACAACGCCTGACCCAAGAGCAATAAAAACAATAAAAGAAAAAAAAAACTTATAAGAAGAAAAAAACTAATTAAGAAAAAGAAAAAAATATATAAATTAACTTGGTTATCTCGTCAAATCTGAGATCCGTGTCATGAAAGTCTGATAACTAAATAGAAAAAAAAAATTAATATCAACAAACTAAATAAAAAAATTAATTAAAAAGAAAAAAAGGCATCAGCCTTTTCACCGTGGACTGCACTGTGCAGTCCACAGTGAAAGGCATAAAAAAAAGCAAAAAAAAAAAACAAAAACTAAAGACTTCAGCCTTTTCACTATGGACTGCATATAATATTAAAAGATGAAATCGGAAGAACAAAACTAATGAGGAAAAAGAAAAAAAATTTGAATCAACCGGGTTAACCCGCCAAATCAGGTTAACATGTCAAACCTGGAATTCATGTCATCAAAGTGTGATAACTAAATAGAAAAAAAATTATTATTAATGAAATAAATTGAAAAAAAGATTAATTAAAAAGGAAAAAGCAAAGAGAAAAAAAAACCTATAGGAAGGAAAAAAACTAATCAAGAAAAAGAAAAAAATCTGAATAAACTGGGTTAACCCGTCAAACCTGGGATTCATGTCATGAAAGTCTGATAATTAAATAGAAAAAATTTAATATTAAGAAACTAAATTAAAAAAATTAAAGGCATCAACTTTTTCACTGTGGACTGTACCGTGCAATCCACAATAAAAGGCTTAAAAAGGAAAAGAGAGAAAAAAAATAAAGGCACGCACCACGGGTTAAATTTTTTTTTCTTGCATAAAAAATATCAAAAAATGCTAAGATCTAAGAGTGTTAGGTTTTTCTGAAAGATATGCCCAAAAGCCTTTAGTTTAGTTGCAACGCTTGATCCAAGAGTAATATTTATAATATTAATAATAATATTAAATTTACATGACTCAAGTTTAAGTGAGTCTGGCTGCAACACTGGACCCAAGAGCCTTGAATGTGAGTTGACTCAAGTTTAAGTGAGTTTGGCTACAACATTGGATCCAAGAGCCTTGAATGTGAGTCTGGCTGCAAGGTCGTGTCATAAAAGTGTGATAATTAAATAGATTAATTAAAAAAACAAAGAAAAAAAACAATAAGAAGAAAAAAACTAATGAAGAAAAAGAAAAGAATCTAATTTAACTGGGTTAACCTTTCAAATCAGGTTAACCCGTCAAATCTAGGGTTCGCGTCATGAAAGTTTGATAACTAAATATAAAAACAAATTGACGGGTTAACCCGTCAAGCCCGGGATATGTGTCATGAAAGTCTGATAATTAAATAGAAAAAAATTTAACATTAAAAAACTAAACTAAACAAAAAAAAATTAATTAAAAAGAAAAAAAGCAAAAAACAAATTTCGGGTTAACTCGTCAAACTTTAAAAAAAGCAAAAACAATTTCAGGTTAACTCGTCAAACTAGGTTAACCCGTCAAACCCAAGATCCGTGTCATGAAAGTTTGATAACTAAAAAAAAAAAAAAAACATTAACAAACTAAATTAAACAAAAAAATTCATTAAAAAAACACAAAGAAAAAAAGCAAAAAAAAAAACCCATAAAGGCATAAAAAGCAAAAAAAGAAAAAATAAAAAAAAGAAAAAAAAGAAAAAGAAAATTAAAAACAAAAAAAAAAGCTTTGCGTTTCAGGGAAGACTGCACAGTGAAACACTGAACAGTTTTAGTATATGTTATTAATTAAAAATAAAAAAAGCAAAAAACAATTCGAGTTAACTCGTCAATTCAGGTTAACCTGTCAAACCCGGGATCCGTGTCATGAAAATCTAATAACTAAATAAAAAAATTAACATTGACAAACTAAATTAAACAAAAAAATTCACTAAAAGAAAAAAACACAAAGAAAAAAGCAAAAAAAAAAAACTCATAAAGGTATAGAAAAAGAAAAAAAAAAGAAGAAGAAAGAAGATTGGTCAACGTTTCACTATGAACTTGCACAGTAAAATACTGAACAGTTTTAATTTATTGTTAATATTCATATTCGTATCCATACCTTAAAACAAAACTAATATCAATATCTATCATTTACCTATTAATAAAAAATTTGGATACCTGCACCTAATTTGTTAGGTTTTTATTATGCATTTGAGTATTTATTATCTAAATACTATATATATATATATATATATGTGTGTGTGTGTGTGTGTGTGTATCGGCCATGGGTGCATTTGTATTGTTAATATTAGGGAATGAATGTTATTGAATTAAAAATCTATAATTATTTTTCACATATATGTCCATAATACTTATAAACATATTTTAAATCTAGTTTGGATCGAGTTTTAAGTCTAGTTTAATAATATACATATCCTATCTATTATTTATTAGTAAAGATTTTAGATATTCATACCCAATTTAAACAAATAGTTATAAAAAAAACTATTAGATATAGTTTGGATGGCTATCCATTAGATTCAGATTAAATAATCATACATTGAAGATATTTCTTTAATTTTAATTTCAAACTCTTTGCTAAACTTAAAAAGCATTTATGCTTCAAAAGGACCTTGTTTTCCACCCACTAAGATGATTCTCATATACTAGACTGTACTTTTAAATAAACTTCCTAAAATAGTTCTATTCCACCCTTCAAACTAGGGTTTTAGTCATTTAGTCTAAAAAGTCAAAATTGCAACAACAAAGTTCTAACCGAGGTTTATAAACATATAATCAATTTTATTTTTTTTTTTGATAAAAAAAGGACTATGCCTAGATAGTTATGGGCCTAAAAGTATGAGTTAGTGACTTTTATCTATGATTTTTAAGGGATTTGTTTTTACTTATTTTTGCTTTCTTTACCAATTTTGTTTTTTTATTATTGGTTCATCTTGTTATAACTCTTATAGCCAAGTTCATGATGTTCGATTATAAATTATGAAGGCATCAAACTCTTTGAATAAGTGCCATAAATTAGTGATAAATGGATGATGATGATAACTATAAGAGTGATCATAAATGATAGTTTGATAAAACTTTATTTGTCTCTAGATGACCCTTTAGTATAGTATGTAGTAAAAGACATGTTACTAATAAATAAGGATACATTGATGGTGTCATAACCTAATTTTGGATTCCAAAATAAAATTATCTTCTTTTTAAAAAAAGTCGGATGAAAAATCAAAGAAAAAAGTTGAAAAATAAAAAGCAACAAAAAATAAAGATGAAGATGAAAAAATACTAGCAATTTGGTAGGAGTAGGTTTAAAAGGAGTAGGTTTCGAAGGGTTACAAACACATGGAAGAACTAAACTTGAATTTTGGACAAAATTGGAAGCCTGATTGTACCTCAAATTAAAACAACGTAGATTTAAGGTCAAATTAAATGACTATTAAACGAGTTTGCATAAAAATTAAGTATAGGGACTTAATTAGATTTTTAATAGGGTAATTTGATTTAATCTTAGGCCCATTGACTTAATTATACTTTTAATAGGTCAAATTAATTATATTAGAAAATTAATTGATGAAAAATAAAGTTTGGAAGCTTAATTTGGGCTTAATTAAGAAGATTGAAATTTTAGAGAATCATATTTGTTTTTTTAAGCTCATTTGGGTGAAATTAGGGACACAATTGCAAGAAAATCAAAGTTTAAGGATCAATTAAGGGCTAAATTAAAGAAATTTAAGATCAAAGACCTTTTTAAAAAAGGCATACAAATTCAAGAGCTAATTTCAGCTAAAAACAAGGGTGAAATTAAAGAATTTTGAAGTTTGAAGGTCAATTTTGGACAAAATTAAAAATACCTATGACCAAGATGAAAATTGCGCTGGAATCAGGGTTGCTTTTGAAACTTGAAAGGGATGAAATTGAATTGATTCTTAAAATGAAAATTTAATTAAGGACTTATTTCAATAATTGAATGTTTAATGGTTGGAATTAAAGAGAAAGTTTAAAACATAATTTTACCTTAAACACCAAAAAAACATTGTTTCATTTAAATGAAACAATGTATTTTGGCTATGTTGTAACCAAAAAGGCGTGTTTTGGTACAAAAAGATGTCATTTTGGTCAAAGCCAAGTTCAAAAAATTAAAGTCAGACGGAGCGTCGTCTGACTACTATTCATCATCTTCCTCAATGAATGTAACAGCCCGGCCCAACATGTTGTATATTGTCCGCTTTGGGCCTTACCGCCCTCACGGTTTTGTTCCTGGTGACGCGAGCTCACTTCTGAGCCTGACGCCCCAAAACACGTACAGCATGTTAGCACCAGCACAACTAGTAAGGCCAGCAACACATCCCTCACCCGCCGATGTGGGATCTTACAATCCACTCTTCTTAAGGAGCCCGACGACCCCGTCGGCACCACTGGACAGCTGGTGAGGTCAGCTCTGATACCAAATGTAACAGCCCGGCCCAACATGCTGTATATTGTCCGCTTTGGGCCTTACCGCCCTCACGGTTTTGTTCCTGGTGACGTGAGCTCACTTCTGAGCCTGACGCCCCAAAACGCATACAACATGTTAGCATCAGCACTACTAATAAGGCCAGCAACACATCCCTCACCCGCCGATGTGGGATCTTACAATGAACCTGAAAATGGCAGCTCTGATGCCACCTTTTCAGCCTTCTCCCCCCCTCACACACACACACACACACCTTCACCATACAAGAAAATAAACATGTTACCCTCATAACCTAACAATATATTATACCTGTAGCCTGGAAATCATTGATTTGTCACCCAAAAAGTGATCTGAATCCCTTTAACACAGTCAGCCTTACAACCTGGTTTTACATGACTATGTTGGTTTGTGGTCAATAGATGAGATCCTTCCCAAATGAATCAGTGACCACAAACAATGATCACGGAACCCCCATGCTCTTCTCTCACCCCTTATAAATAAAGGTAGATTTCATATAAGAGGAGGGAGAAAAACTTGAAGAAAAGCCATTCCAGCACCAACTTTCTTTAAAAAAAAAGAAGACTAACCTTCATTTACAAAACCATAAATAAACCAGCACTTAAACTACCTATAAGACAACCTTCCACACGATATTTTAGCCACATACCACCCCTACCATACCTCACAATAACCCACGGTTCACCCTAGCAAAAACAAATCCTAAGAAAACCAACCCAACCCAACAACCATCTTTATCACTGCTTTTATTTCTTCTACAACAACTTTAACCTGGTACAATCGCCACTTCCCCAGCACAGTAGCCACCGTGAGCTCTACCAAGTCACCAACTACCATAGCAACGCCATTAGCCAGCCAGCAGACTACCTCCTAACCAAGTAATCTCCCTTTTTCTTCCTTTTTTTCTTAAAGCTTCTTGTTGCATGCAAGCATGAATTAATTCACATTCTGCTGATGCTAGCATTTGCCAATAGAGAAGGGGGAATGGTCTAGACTTTTGTTTTAGCCCAACCCATAAAAGAAAAATAAATGGGCATATTGGGTTGTCTATTGGCCCAATAAAACAATTTGGGTTGAGTATAACTTTTATCATGGGATTGGGCCTTGGGCCTATAGGTTAGGCCACACCCAAACCTAGACACAAGGTCATGTTTGGCCTGCCTATTTTTTCATTAAGAAATAAGGCCTTCTTTGGCTCCTAAGGGTGTTTTTGTTAAGCATGCATTTAAGATACTTTTTATGCCTTTGATTTTAGGCCAAGAGTGTGTTTGATAAACAAACCCTTAAAATTTTAAAAATTCTAAAAAAATTCAAGGACCATTTTGAAATTATTTATGGGTTCCTCGTATCTTCTTCCAATATTTTTGTCTAATATTAGGTTGTAGACTTACATTGTAAGATATAAATCCAATATTAAAAATACCTGATTTTTCTCCAAAAATTTCAAACAAAATTCAAAAATTCAAAAACAATCTCTTTGTTTTAGAAAACGTAAAAAAACATGTTTTTCTTCAAGGATTCCATTTAATATTTGGTTGTAGTGTTACACTGTAAGTTATGGACTCGGTATTAAAAATACATAGTTTCTCCGAAACTTTGAAAAAATCTAAAAAAATTTCCTCATTTCAAAAACATAAAAAATATGTTTTTTTTTTTTGCATACGACCATATTCTAAAGGTTTTTCATGCATATTTTCTAAAATACAAAATCGCTCTATATCATCTATAATGAATATCATAACTAGTTTATAATTATTCATTACGATTTAGCCAAAATACCAAAAATTCCATAACAATTAATTTGTTTAATTAATATTAAAAGTCTTAGGACTTAGTTGTAGACTTTAATATTTGAGAGTATAAAATTACATTATAAAGTATATCCTCAAATATTAAAGATATAAAAATAAAAAAATAAATTCGATGCTAAAATTTAGACTTTAGAAAAATTAGGATTTAACTCAATAAAGTATAGACTTCCCCATGAAGGGAGACCTTCCTTGAATCTTAGATGAAACTAACAAATATAAACTTGCCTTAGATTAAAAATCAATCAACGATGCAACTTGTCTTAGGTAATGTACACTGGGGGATATGCATCTTCCTCTTGGACAACTAGTCCCCTTACCTAAGCTCTCGCAGACCATTGGTTTCCTAGTGACCATGATACTAGGTGGAAACTTCCTCAAATCATAACTTTATGATTAAACCCAAAACCCATTCCATTACAGAAGGTAGCTTCACCATTCGACGTCGTGCACGTCACAATAAAATGACGACTCCATTAGGGACTTGTCTTGTTGTACTAAGCTTTGTTTGTTTGATTGTCTGCTTGTTTATTTTTCTTGGTCTATACAATTTAACTTTAGCTTATATTTTTACATATTGCTTATGTATTTTTTTATATACTGCTAAGACATAAGTATATCGGGTATGGATTAATGCCTTCATGCATTTTAATTTTCAAATAAATCCAATTCCGGTTAGGTAGGGAGTAGCGGTCTGTCTTATGACTTTCAATTGAGACTTAGATTCATGAAATATCTGACTAAGTGCTAAGTATTTACTCAATAGTAACGGTCACACTATGTCGCAACCATTCTTTGTAAACTCTCATACTACCTTTATGAAAGGTGGTCACTAGGTAGATCATATATCTTTTTTAGACTAGGTAGTAAGCCTACCCCTTATGTAGTGGCTTAAAACCTGCCCTTAAGATATGGATTCTTTAATAATTCATTTTGCATCAAGGCAAACTTAATCACAATCTTGAACTCTGTAGGATTTTCTGAGCCAAAACCATGACTTCAATAATTTTTTCTAAGCATGGGAAAAAAATCTAAGATAATGCAATTAATTGATTGCCCAAGGACTAAGGTCAGGGAATTACCATGCATAACCAAAGAAAATTATTTTATGGATAATATAGAGAAGCTTGTGTCAGTCTTGAGATATATGAATGAGACCTTATTTAAGAAAATGTGTGGGAGAACTGCCTATCTGGTTAGGCTTCTAGTATATATTTCTGCAGTCAAGGCCTTGGTGCATTTCTAGGACCTGTGTTATAAATGTTTCACCTTTAGGGATGTTGACATGACCCCCCCATCATTGAGGAATATGCTTAAATCCTGAATTTCCCAAATGACCCTCATAAAGTGTACTTCAGACTAAGGATTAGAGACACGACGATCGAGGTAGCCAAATTGTTACGCCTAGACCAAGTCGATTGGTATAAGACAACCAATAGGGGGTTCAAATGGAAACTTATTGAGATTAAGTTAAAGGCAGATAAAGATAAGGGAAAGCTAAGAGAAGAGAGATACCCGGCAATTGCTTTTTGCTATCCTTGGATTTGTCTTGTTTTCTTTAGAAGCTATTGGGATCATTAGTGTTGAAGCCGCCAATACCTTTATTGAATATGAATGGACAAGGAGTAACCCTTTTTCAGCTATTTTGGTTGAGACTTTCTTGTCACTAAATCACTGTAGAGTGTATGGAAAGGGAGCAATGTAGTGTTGTATTCTTCTTTTATTCATATAGATAGTCAATTACTTGGAAACCCCTAGAGAGGTTTTCAATAATTTTTTATGGTTCAACATAAAACCCTTGAAACTAATTTTGAGTGAAGATTGGAAAAACTTAGATGGGAAGGCATGAGTAGAAAAATACCAAGCACTCTCTTAGAGTAAGTTTAGGTAGAAAGCCCCTTGGGTAGATAATTCATCTTATCTTATGAGTTGTGGAGATAAATCATGGGTCTCAGTGATTGGTATAACTAGTTACATTAGTTACTGACCCCCACTAGTCGCTAGGCAATTGGGAGGCATTCAACATGTTTCGAGGAGTTGGGGTTTAGGTAGTATTCCAAGTTGTTTAAGGATTCTAATTCCTTAGATGAGATAGAATCATCAGACATGATTGATGTCAACTTGTATTAGTCCACATAGATGAACAAGAAGGGGAATCCTCAGTCAACCCTTATTACTTAGTATGGAGAAGTGGTGTTTGGAAGAATGGGAATGTAAAGCCAAATGGTAGTTAGCTTAGCAGAATCATCTTTAACTAGAAAACCCAAAAGAAAAGGTGTTAATAATGAACGAGAGTTACAAGATGACTTGGATAAGCTGAGAATATTGTTAAGTAATAGTAGGAGTTAACAAAAATTCTTAGAAAATCAAGAATTTAAGGGAGAAAAGATGAAGGCTTTCCTAAACCAGTAATTAAGAGAAAAGGATAAACGCATGGCCACTATCATAACCCATTTATGGGTTATTCCCCAAATTCACTTTTTTTCCTTCCAAAATAAAATTAAAATAATAAAATAAAGGCTGGCAATGTGGAGAAAGCTGACCGAGGAGGATTTCAAACATATAGAAGAATCAAGTTGCAATTTTGGATGAAATTTGAGGCCTAATTGTACTCCATCATACCCAAAACTGAAGAAATAATACAAATTCAAGGTTGAATTAAATGATTATTGGATGAATTTGCATAAAAATTAAGTTCAAGGATATAATTAAAATTTTAAAAGGCCAATTTGATTTTCATGGGTCAAATTAAAGTTTGATTATGTTTAAAAATTAATTTGGGTCCAATTGAAGGATTTAATTAAGTACAAGGACATAATTATACTTTAAATGGGTCAAATTAATTTTATTAGGGGCTTAATTGGCGAAAAATTAAGTTTGGGAGCCTAATTTGGACTTAATTAAGAAGATTGAAATTTTAAGAGACCAAATTTAATATTTACAAAGGCAACTGATTGAAAGCAGGGGCAAAATTGCAAGAAAATCAAAGTTTTGAGGTCAATTAAGGGCTAAATTGGAGAAATTCACAACTAAGGACTATTTTGCAAAATACATCGAACTATAGGGACGTATTTGATTGAAATCAAAGATGAAATTGAAGAAAATTAAAAGTTTGATGTTAATTGAGGATCAAATTACATAAAGCCAAGACCAGGACCAAACTGAAAAAAGTGTTGAAATTAGTGGCTGATTTTGAAATTTAGCAGGGGCAAAATTGCATTAAATCAAAAGTTTAGAGTCAATTAAGGGTGAAATTGAAGGAAATCAAAAGTTAAAGTACTAAATTGAATTTTGGCTAAAATCCCTAATATAAGGTTAAAACAGCGCCGTTTTGAAAAAAAAAAACCAGATAATGCATCGTTTGATTACTATTCATTGTCTTCTTCTTTTTTGCCCGAAAAAGCTACTTAAGTGACTACTTTTTAGGGCATTTAATGCTTCATAACTTCACCAAATTTGACAACACATGAACCAAAATAATGACCTAACATTTCTCTATAACCCGATATGGTTCGTTCAGACTGATTGACACCATAGAGGCCGCAATGCTGGCCCAAAGTGGTTGGCCTGACGAGCCTTTAGCAGCCAACCTTTTCAGGCCATGATGCCTACTTTGAACCAACGGTTAGGATCCTTCCGGGTTGATCCAAGGGCTATGATTTGGCACAAATGGAGACCAAACGTCCCTTTTCTATCCCCTATAAATAGATTTGAACTTCATGAACTGAGAGAGGAGAAATCAGAAGCTTAAGTTAAGAAAAAACCATATCCCACCAATTTTTTTCCTTTCCCCCCTTTCGGCCACCACTTTGGCTAGCTCCACCGCCGCACCTCGGCTGTTGTAGCCACCACCAACCACTCTCTGGTCTTCCTTGCAACACTAGGAATGCCTCCAGCCTCTCTCTTCCTCATGTTAGACGAGTTTTCCCTATTTTTTTTCCTCCAGAACCCCTTCCACAGCCGCTGCACTTTACATGCAATTAGACTACTTTTGAAAAATCTCTGTATTTTTCACTAATGAGCAGGTCGCTTGGAACAATTAAATCATTTTCAAGGTAAGTCGCCTTTTATATGACTAATTTCTCGATTTCAACACCTCTCAGCGAAAGTCATTTGTTAATCTACTACTTTCAAAGTTTTCAACATTCTTAAAAGAAACAAAAGTTCTTTTCCATGTCTACTTTTCTTTATAAATTTATAACGGAAAGCCAAAAGAAAACACAATTTTCCAGTCTTTGCATCGTAAATATTATAAAGAGGGTGCAACTGTCGTAACCTAATTTTTTATTAAAAAATAATTAAAAAAATTGAATGAATGAAAAATAATTTGAGAATTAGGTCAAGACAACACAAATTGAAAGTTTGAGGACTATTATGGATAAATTATAAATATGGGAGTCAATTTGGTAAAAAATTGAAAGAATTGATGAGTTTAAAGACTTAATTAAACTTTGATTTAATTAATTAATGCAATGAAGGGCTTAATTGAAGAAATATCAAAGTTTGAGGTTGATTTAGGGGTCAAAATTGTAAGAAATTAAAATCTGAGGACCGAAGTGAATATGCGGTGATACTATAGGAGGTTAATTGAGTTTTTCAAGAGTAATTTTGAAAGAATTAAAAGTTGAAGAGCTAATTAAGGACTAAATTAGTTAAATAAAAACCAAGAACTGTTTTTCAAATGACACCGAAATCTAGGGGTCCAATTGCAATTGATCCAAGAGCAAAATTTAAAAAAGAAAATTTTTCCAAAAATAGAGGCCCCAATTGATAAATGTCAGAAGTTCAGGGGGCAAATTGAAAATAGTCATTTCCAAGGATAAAACGATGTCGTTTTAAAACACTATTCATCATCTTCTTTCTTTATCCTAGAGAAGACCGATTCAGCAGGAAAACCGCAACAACCCTATTCCAAATCATGGGTCACGTCTCTACCAATATCCCTTGCCCACTCGATGCATTACAAACAGTCTCTACCAATATCCCTCGGATGAACGTGCCTCACTCCCAGGATCATTATCCTAAGGACGAACAGAGGATATTCTCTGGCTTTATAAAAGCTAGAGAAAGAACGAAAAAAAATAAAAAAAAGAAAAGAACGAATGAATAGAGAAAAACATAGAAAGGAAAAGATGAAAGAAAATTGAAAGATAAAAAAACAAAGACACCACGCACATAAACAAGGAGGATTAAACCATGAGGGCGGGAGACGAAAAC
>Ga0325410_1007409_pt1 | contig 11993 bp, 4 predicted proteins | sample PopdelMetagenome_16_FD_206182 | JGI IMG/M metagenome (GOLD analysis project Ga0325410, IMG submission 206182) | Populus deltoides microbial communities from Bellville, Georgia, United States - Xylem-PdIQD-R3 | ecosystem: Host-associated > Plants > Phyllosphere > Stem > Wood/Secondary xylem... | reverse complement strand
TCAAAGCAATACCTTCATGGTTTCCCAAGGTGCTTCCAAATGGACTTTTGTCTGGCCTAGCCAGAACAGATAGTATAAGGTTGTGCATCAGCAATGAAACAAAACAAAAATTTGTTTTAAAAAATGAGGATTAAATAAGTTTATTCAAAGGACAAAGGAGGCACTATAGAGTTAAAAAGCCAATAGAATATGATGAATAATGAGCTATGGAGTCAGTATGTGATATGTGTATCTCTTAAGAATGTCTTGATTTGTGAGTGTAGGGACCGGGGCTAGCATGAACATGTAGAGCCATGGAAAAAAGAAGAGAAGTAACATTTTGACTATGGAACCAGATTTATGTCAAAAAGCATAAATAGAACAATGGCTTGTCTACCAAAAGACTATAAATTTCTTAACCTAGCTCAAAGCCTTAAGGTGCCTTTCAGCTTGCCATAAGAATGGTGGCATTTCTTATGGCAAAGAATTTCCGGAGGTAACAATGGCAAAGGAGAGTTTCTAGATAAACACATCACGACTATTTATTTCAGAAAGCCATGAGCAATAAATAAATTGTTAAGAAATTTGTGTGCATAACAGCAAATCCTGTAAATCAATGTGTACAGCCTCCTCCACTCTTTCAGCAAAATTTTGATGACATTTTTACCATGAATATGATGCTGACCAAATTTAGAATCAATTGTTAAAGAACATACCAGCTGCTTTAGTAGCAAGGATATGCCAAGAAAGAAGCCTTCCTGGTGCTGGGCATGTAAGCCAGACCTGGATACATGTGATATAAAATTAAAATTCAGTATTTGGGAGCCTTCAAGATTTAATAATGGAATAACCAGTTCCCCAGGGATTAATAGAATCCAACAAAAGGGGTTTTATGAGCTCACCTCCATAAGCTGTTCACATAGCCATTGTGATTCCTAGGTTGAAATTCTTCATAGGAAAAATGAGAGCAAGCTCAGGTCATTGCTCCTCATTCATAAGCATCCGATCAATGCAGTACTTAAGATTGAAACACTTTTGCAAATAGTTGTCACGATGATCTGAACCTTTAGATAAAACCATATAAGAAAAACTGCACGGGAAAAGAACACCTACAAGAACAACTTATCAGAGATCAGAATAATGAACACACCATGTTCCTATTTTAACATCATCAATGCAAGATTTAGCTAAAAAATCCCACTTTCTTTTTTATTGAACAGGCTAAAAAGTTTCAACACAAAATGATACTGAATGATTTCCAGATCCAGAACCAATAAAAGATAAAAGCATAAGAAAAAGAATCTAAGATACATGCTGTTTGTAAATTGAATTGAATTTGATGTTGCCAAAACAGCAGGAGAGAGCCTCAGTCTGCATGCACAAATACATAGCTCATGCTAATATTTCAGCTCTTTGAACCTCCAAGTGCAAAATATAGATTGTGGCATAGACTGTTGAAAGTCTCGGTGCACACGTGCGCAAAACTATTCCAGAAAGCATTGTCCACAATTGAAAAATTCTTCAATTTGATAAAATGTTGTATCATGTATAGAGAACAAAATTTCATTGTCTGATCAGAAACTTTTAAATAGGAACCTCAAAGAGCCAACTCACAATAAATGCTGAAAGAAATCACACTAACACTATCCTGAGATTAAAGAAAAAGAACAGCACCCATTTTTAAGAGAACACAGATATTAATTGTGGAAGAGTGGGAGATGTATCCTTGACTCCTGCTCTCTGGTTAATAATGTGGTAAGAGGAACTAACACCACCAAGATTTAAAAATTTCCAAAGGTTGGACAAATCAACTAAGATTTTTTTTATTTTTTTTTCTCAGTTAAAAGGACAAATAAACAGATGAAGAAGGAAAGAAAGATACCCTCCAAAAAGCAAACCGCAAATATACATTGTGCAAGTGATGCAAGAAGCCTGTACATCGAATTTCCATACAAATAAGCTAAGGGGCACCACTTTTTACTAAACACACAAAAGGAATCCACTACAAGTTCATCGACAACTTCATACAATAGAGGGTCCAGCAAGAAACCACTTGGCCATCAACATATTAGATTCAGGAGACTTTCTATGCACATGATATATGATTGAATTTCACTGTTAAAGGCATATGGATTAAGTTCACCTTTTCACTTAATACCCATTACAGGCCTATTCCAAGACCTAAGAATGTAAACAGATTGCTAATGGTGCATGAATAATCTACAGCAATGAAAGTTGCTTTACATTAAGGCAGAAAATTATGTAACATTGCTCACATGTAAGCCTTATATTGACTATGCACCTCTAGAAATTATGTTCTAGGAGCTTCACAACTGATGACAATCGTAACAGCTAGGACAATAAACAAGCCAGAAAACAGCCTTAATTGCTGGTTATGTAATTCAGAGAAGTAAAGCATTTTAAGATAATGTTTCAGAGCTTTTCATCAAAGAAAAGAATACAGATATCCGAGCAGAGACAGAGGGAGGGAGGGAGGGAGAGAAGCCTCACACAACTTCAAGCAATAATATTAGAAAGAAAGATTGGGTATATAATACATAAACATTCTCAAAGAATTACATATAATAATTTTTAACACATCACAGATACGCATTACCCGTAGGAACCAGCTGAAAATTAAGGTCCACAAAGTTGTTAACAAATAGTTATAAATAAGATACGTGCAGATCGGACCAGTTGGCCATAATTTACAGTACAGTATACAAAAGATACCCAGAAGCATGTGAGAAGCTCCAATCTTCAGTATACATAAATGTACAGCCCACTTCCAGAGGTCAGAATGGATTGTGGGCATGATTTAATCTCAATCCCTAAGTTAGAGCAGGTTAACCTGGCTCTTGAGGACTCTACACAATTTCCCCATGTCTGAATTCACTGTCCTCACAATCTGCACTGGTGTCCAACCCACAAGGTGAATCATACCATTTAGGATTCTCATGGTAGAAACTATCAACCTGTATAAGACCTACATCTGTCACTATACCCTCATCATGTCTCATGGGCTTGGTTAGTTTAGTATCTTCACAGTCAAGAATGCTCTTCTCATCAAAATCACTGCACTTCAACCACTTTTCAGGCTTAGACGGCTCACTCAACAGGTCCTTCTCACTCCTACACTCTGCCCTCATCTGGTCCCAGGGAACAACATCCCCAAGTGTCCGGCCAAAACTATCTTCATCATCTTCGATCAACTCTGCCTCCTTGCCATTCCCATATAGCCGTTCATGGTGATCAGTCCAGTGAGCCAGATCATTTCCCCCCACTAACACATCATCTGAATGAGACTTGTGCGAAAGCAACCCTATTGTCTTTGAACTCTCATCCCCTATGCTCCTAACTTTGTTGACAACATCATACAATTCCTGAGCCACCGAACCCAACAATTCACTGGGGATTTTCCTCAGTCTCCCTTCTAATAACCCAATTTCAGCTCTCAACTCTTGCACCTGCTGCAAAACTGAAAGTCGAAATTCCCCATCATCCTTCCCCAACAAACCAAAACCTTCACTATCCACATCCTCGCGCACCCCATAAACCATTTCTTGATCCATCATAAACCCACCTTTATGCCCAACAACCCGATGTATTATCCTCGCATTCCCATCCAATGGCCCCGGTTCATGCCCTGAATGCACTGCATACAACTTAAACATTGCCGTCCCCTCTTCTTGATACACAAACGTCTTATCCTTCTCATTATAATTCGTAATCGGAACAATTGCCCTAATCCTAAACCCACACCCACACCTCTTTGACGCATAAGGCTCTCTTTTCAACATCCTTGACTTCTTTGCAACTGGCTCCCCCGCCCTATGGCAGGCATAATCCTTAACCTCTGCCATAAATGGTTTATACCTAATATATTTCTGCCTAATACAAAGCACAACCTTATGTTTTGCTGCTAATTGCTGTAGCTTCGTTGGAACTTCCTTCGCAGGCACATCAAATGACTCCGTGTACTCAAAACGCCTACGTTTATTCCGCGAATTAGAACCCTCGCTCGTGGAACAAACCGGACAGGCAGCAACACAAACCCTAATAAAACTCTCCGGTATTCCATAAAACTTAGCACCTACGGTCCAAACTTGTTTAATTCTCTCTATTGTTTCTCTTAACCCTAAATGTTTTAAATCGGCGTCGCCGTGGAAACTAGTAACTATATCTTGCCATTGATCAATATGAGAAACAAATTGCTGTGAATTATTTTTAAAACAGAGAAATTCGTTACCAGATGTAGGGTCCACATGCGCCATTAACTTCTCCTGAATCCTTTTCCATCCCGTTAGGTAAGCGGTGTCTTCGTTCCTATCTTTCCAGACATTCCGCCACGATTTCAACACCGTGCACGGCGTAGCCGCCCGGATCTCGTCTGGAGTGGCGAGGCGCTGCTCGAGTATGCAACGGATCATAAGAGTGTGAGATTCAGCGTTGAACGTGTAGAACTGTGTGGATATGTATGGCTCAGGGTTAATAAAGGCAGGCGCGTGAGGGTTGAGGATACGATTGGAGTTGTGGTGGAGGTTGTTTTGGTGGTGACTGAGTGAGTCGTCGTTGTCGGAGGAGGATTGACTCGGTGAATTATCGGGGGAGGAAGGGGAACAGAAGAGGACGATTTCAGGGAGGGAAAGGTCGTCTTGAATGGACGGTTGTGATTGGGTTTGAGGAGTTGGGATGATGATCTGATGAGGAGGAGGAGGGAGTGGCGGGACCAGGTCATGGTGGTTATGGAAGAGATCAGTTTCCGTTTTGTGAGGAGGATTCATGTTTGGAGAGAAATTGAAGAAGAAGAGAAGAAGAGAGAGTGAGAAATGGAAAGAGAGGGGTTTCTAGGTAACTTCCTAAACAAGAGAGTTTTTTGTCGTTGTTGTATGTTCACTGTCTATCTTCTGACATTTTGGGACTCTGAAATTTCAAGGTTTTTTTATTTATTGTTTACTCCTTTTCTTTTTCGTTTTAAATTTATCAGAGACTTTTTTAAAAAAAAAAAAGTCTAACCTCACTCTACTTTTCAATCTCTCTCTAAACTTCTTTTTTTTTTTTTTTATCTCTCCTGATTTCTTGTTTCATTTTGTCTTTTTCAATTAAACTTCTTTTTGCAATGATATTTAATACGGACATCAAACAAAATAAAATTCAATTTTATTCAATTTAATTATGTTTGATTTAATTATATATTTAGTCGTATCTCCCCCAACAAATATTGTTTTATTTCTTGTTCTTTGTGAAATGATATTCGATGTGTGCATCAAACATATTGAATTTGAAACCCGATCTTATTCTATTTGATGATGTCCGATTTAATTATATGTTCAGTCAATGACATAATATTTTAAACATTGCTACTCCATTTGAATTTTTATACACTGGGGATGCGTGATAGTTTTGGAGCGGGTAGCTTTTTTTACTTTATGAATTTGAAAAGTGCTCCTTAATTAAAAATGCATTAATTTTATATTATTTTTTTTAGTGGTTTTGATGTTCTAATATAAAAAACTTGAAAAAAAATTGATATATTTTCAAATAAAAAATATTTTTAAAAAATATTAAATATCGCAATATCAAACACGCATATTTTCCAACTTCTAGGGATGGAGCACAAGGGAAGATGTGAAAATCAATTATGCTTGATTCTTAGTGTGTGTTTGGCGCTGTGATAGTTTTTACGATTACAGTTAGAAAAAATAGGTTTAAGAAAAACACTTTTAATTCTGGTTTTAAAAAAGTAAGTTTAAAAAAATATATGTTTAATTAAAACTGATGTGAAAATTAAAGCTTTATGAATTAAAAATATGTTATTTTAACTTCTATAGAATTAAGATTTGAAATACAATCATACATGAGATCTGGTATAAAAAAATTATTTAACCAGGGATGTGAAAAAATTATTTAACCAGGGATGTAGCACGATTGAAGAAGTGAAGATCGATTATGTTTGATTCTTGCTATATGTTTGGTGTTGTGATAGTTTTTAGAATAATGGTTTGAAAAAATAGGTTTAAGAAAAACACTTTTAATTCTGGTTTTCAAACAATATATATTTGATTATAACTGATGTGAAAAGTAAGTCTTTATGAGTTATAAATATATTATTTTAGCTTCTATAGAATCAAGATTTGAAATATAATTATATATGAGACCCTATACAAAAACAATTATTTAACTAACCAAACAGGTGTTTTATGTGATTAGATAAAAAAAAAGTTGTTATAATGCCCAGCAGTCTCTTTTTAATATAAAGTACTGTTATATTATATGTAATTTGGAATCACCATGTGTCATTGTTTCATTACAACAAAAACTAAAACTCAGTATATGATTGTTCACCTAGACATAAATTATTGTGGATTGGAGTAGTGTAATGACAAAATTGTTCCTACCTTTGAGTTGGACGTAGGATTGTCTTTTTCATTAGATAAATTTGGCATTAAAAAAAATGATTGGGGACAATATTTTGTTCGGGTTTTTGGGCTGCAGTATAGATATTGATTTTATCGTTCAGGACACAAAATTTTAACCTTTGAGTTGGGGGCGTTTTTTGTCTTTAAAAAAAAATTAAACAAAGAAGATATAGTCATTCCCCTAGGGGAGGAATATAAATGTGTTGAGAGGTTTCTCCATCTTTTTCTGTTATTAAAACAGTTCAAATACAAGTTTACCATTGGATTTCAACAAAAACAATGTTGCATGTAGGGGTGTTTTTGTTGTTTCCATATAGTTTTATTGTAAATATCATGTAGGGGTCAGGGGTAATTAGGTATTTGTACATATATAGATTATTATTTATATTCAGAAATAGCTGACACTATTGAGCACGCGTCAGCAGGTGCGCGCCACCCCCACTATTCGGGGGGCATGAGAGCCGCCTATGCGGCTCTCGATGCGCCTCACCACCCTGGGCACAAAGGCGAGGCGCGTGTTTCAGGGCAGCCCATGGAAAAGCTCCGCCCAAGGGTTTTTCCCTCCCTCCCCTCTCTTCTCCTAGAAAATCATGCTGCTCACTGCAAAAAATAAAAATAAAAATGGGCGGGGCATGACTGTCAAACCTAAGTAACGTGGGTCTGAGATAATTGTCAGACTCGAGATGCATGGTATTAAGAACATCTTACAACATATAATTAAATTTAAAAAAAAAACACTAAAATTAAAGGCATTTCTACTACACACATAAAATTTACTATTTACTATAATAGTGTAGTTACATTTTTTCCATTCTAAAAAAAATCAATGGTCTTGTGTTCGAGGTATTTTATTCTTTTTACACAACTTATTAATCATTAAAGAATTGAACGACGATGATAAGTGTCTTTTAAAAACAAATCAATGTAAAATAACGTAATTGCCCTCCAAGATAGAATTTCAAAGACTTGCTAGGAGGAGTATTTTTGTCTTTTTATTTTTTAAAATATAGTAAAATGACAGTTTTACCATTAAATATATAGTAAAACGTGGGTCTGACATGCTTGTCAGACTCAAGTGCCTGGCTTACCATAGCCGCAAGAGCCTGACCTTTTTTTTTATATTCTTTTTTCAAATTTTTTAGTTTTTTAGAAAATAATGCATCATTTGTGTATATTTTTTCAAATAAAATTTTGTTTTTATGTTTAGGTAGGTATGATTCATATGTGATTTTTTCTTAATTTTATACATATTTTTTTAAAAAAATATATTTTTATTAGATTTTTCATATATACAGCCTTGTATTGTTATTTTTTTAATTATTGTTCAATAAATTTTATGTGTGTGTTGGTTTTTATTACAAATCTTATGTGTTTTTTTATTACAAATTTATGTTGATAGAGGAATTTATTAAACATGACTAGGTAAATTATTCATGTTCAATGTGAGATATCTTGATCTTTATTTTTTGCTTGGTTTTCTCAATTTCATTCTTGTTTATTGTTAATGAATTTTTTTTCATTACTATACAGAATGGTAATTGGATTGTTTAATTAAATACGTGCTAAAGTTTTTCGATTTACACTTAGGATTTATTTTTGCTACACACACAAAATATGATGGAGGAAACTATTTGGTCAATGCTTGCCTAAAAAAGTTTAAAGGCTTTAGGTGTTTTTAGATTGTTTTCTATTAGAGGAAAAATTATCTTTTAAGGCGAATGTTTAATCATTTTATACATTGGATTCATACACGTAAAATATTTTTGTAGATACTTAACTAAGTTATTCAGGTCCTTGCAGTAACAAGAAGTTGATAAACATTTATTACTCTTTACTTGCTAATAGTTGTTGGGACTTCACTTCTCATTTAAAGTTGGGATTTCATATTCTTTTTGTTTATCATGCCACATTTTGTGTTGAGTTGCTCAAACAACGTTTATGTTATATTGATGTTCTTTTATATTTTATAATTTAATTTTTATATAAAATTCAAAATAATTTAAGTAAATTTTTTATGTGTTATATATTTATTACTTAAAAGTTAAATCATATATCTTTTAATGTTATCAACTATCAATTACATGTTTAAAAAGCTTTTTATTCTTCAATTATCTTACAATTAAAAATAATACACTTTTCTAAAAGTAACCCAAGACAAAACACGGAAACTAAACTACCTAGTTGTTTATTCTAATTGTAGCAAATACAGTGACCGCGTCCTAAAAAGTGTAGTAAAAAAGAATGAATAAATACAATGATACACTTATCCACAAAATAAATTAGTAGATAAAATCCAAGTACTGTTTCGTATTCCGGTGGTTTATATGATTACATTTAAAATATAAATATAAATATAAATTATAATTTTTTATTAATTAATATTTTAAATTTTTTATTAATTAATAAAATATTTTTAAATATTAATTCAAGTAAAACACAAATCGTGCTGCACAGCTGGTGTTAGTTTTACGTTTTTCTTGCAGGGAGAGCTGTCTAATGTCTACCATTGATACCAGTAGTTTGTTTATTACTACTGCTTGACAAGGAATCTATCAATATATATTAATCAATTGGTATTTTCAGAAATGAACTCACATAAAATATTGTCTCAGATTAAAGGCTACTGGGGCTTCACCTTAAAAAAAAAAAAAAAAAAGGAGTCTTCTTCTCATCCAAGTCATTGCTTCGACTGGCAGAGACAGTTCATCCAATAATCGGCAAGGGTTTTTGCTGACAGGATGCATGAATTTGGGACACCTGGAGGACATGGTAGTATCACTCGATTTGGTGCTACGAGTCCCACCCATGCACCCAAGTTAGTCTGTTCTAAGGTGCTCATGTATATTTTTAAAGCCCTGGTGGAATTATTCCTTTATTTTTTAGTGGTTAATATATTGCGTGCATGAGAATAATTCCTTTGCATGTGTATTTAGATGGATAGATTTACACGAAATTATTTTATTGCAACCTCCTTTTCTATTTGAATTAACAAAACAACTGTCATAACTCCTATTTGGTATTTTAAATAAGAGTCTGGCAACTTTTGAATAAAAAATCTGTTAATTTTTTTTAATATTTTCATATCTTTTTTATATATTAATATTAAAAATAATTTTTAAAACATAAAAAAATATTATTCTAATATATTTTAAAATAAAATTTACTTTGTAAAATAATCGTTGCTACACTTTCAATTTATCTTTTAAACTTGTATTCCATGGCATGTTTGATTTCCTCATACACGAGCTTAGGTTAATGAAATTTAACAACAGGCAATAAAGTAGGGTAGCGCCAAGAAAATCGCTTAGTTATAGGTTGTGGAAACTTCTATATATATATATAAATAAATGAATGATTATTACCATAGATTATAATAGATATATCATTCTAAAACAATTATTTTGATGAATATGAAGAAGAAGAAAAAAAGGCAGGGCAAAGAGTACAAAATGCTGCGAATTTAGAATTTTTACTTGAGATTATTTGAGCTGTTTGCCCCTAATCATTGGATTTTCCTGGTTATTTGAAGGGGCTATATCAATTGAAATAATTTTAAAGTTGTGAATAATTCAAAATATTAATTTAAAAAATATAATATCAATTTAAATATAAAAATAAATTAACTTCAAATTACACAATTTAAATTTCGAATACAAGTAAAAATACAGGAGTTGATTTGATGTAACTCAATAAATTCAAAGATAACCTAAATGACTGTTAAAAATATAATTTGATTAAAAAAATTCAAGACATCTTTTTTTTTAAATTATCAAGATAATAATATATTAGATCGATTTAAATTATGAAATCATAGAATAACAATAATTGTGCTTATTATTTTATAAAGAAACTAAACTGATTTCACCCATTACTACTATTACTAGTATAAAAGAAGATCTATTAAGACGAGCAAGTACCTATATAACAAGTTGCCCCCAACCTTTTATTTTCCAGGAAAAATATATAATTTAAAAAAAAAAGCAAAAAACACATTATTTTGATCATGGAATATGTAGAACAAAACCAGATCAGAATGGATTGAGATTTTGAACAGGATGAAGTTTGTTCTTGTTTGATATGTGTTCTGAACTTGAACAAGATATATCGATTATTTCAAATGAAATAAAATTCACTGCCTTGTATAATTTAGCTCTGAAGAATTTAGTGTTATGAATTTGTTTATGGTATCATGTGGGGCTCACTGGTGGTCAAGTACATGGCGGTACATGGTGGGGTTTGAATTCAAAGCGGACATGGAGTTGTAAGTTGATTTTTTTTCTTTTAGTACAAGCGTACCTTTTGCTTTTATTTAATTTTGTAGGTGATTATCTTTTTTTTTTTTTATGTATAACCTGGATTCTCGGGCCAGTTTGCGCGTACCACGACTATTTTTCAGGTTTACTAAACATTTTACAAGCCCAGTAAATAGATAAGACACTACAGGAATGACAGACATGCACATAAAAGGTCGAACTCGAGACAGGAGACAAGACAAGCCTCACCTGCTAACCACTGAACTAGAACCTCAAGTACAGATGATTATCTTTATTTGGTTTGGTTTTGGATATTAGGTTAGGATTATGGACAGCTTGACCTGATTGAGCTTGAAGTGGGCAACCAATATGCTTATTTATTTTGAGATGATAAATGTAATATTATGACAATGTTTGTTTTTGTGGTGGTATTATATTTTTTTAAAAAATATTTTTTAAAAATTAATTTTTTTATATTTTGATATGCTGATATTAAAATAATTATTTAAAATAATAATAAAAATATTATTTTAATATATTTTTAATTAAAAACATTTTAAAAAATAACCATTATCACTCACCTGCCATGAAAAGAAAAAAACAGTATAAAACAACACTGACAGCTGGACAATGGCAAAAATAAAATAGAATTCAAGTTGGCTTTCTGGCTCACCAAGAAATCTCTAAAATCAGAAAAGATTGATAAATAAACAAAAAAACAAAAAAAAGTGTATAGAAAATGTTCCTTGTAATCTATTTCTACAGCCAAGCCAACGGTGCAAATGTATTTTTAAAAAATTTAAATATTTTTATTAAAAATTAATTATTTTTTTATGTTTTAAATTATTTTGATGTATTGATTTCAAAAATAATTTATAAAAAAATAAAAAAACTTTACTTAATTGTATTACTTTTAAAACACAATCCCAACAACATTTCCATCCCTTGATCTCTGTACAAAAAGGATTCGCTATCTGTAGATTTGGCTTGTTATATCTGCATTTTTTTTCTTCTATGTTTATTCAGAACAGAACTTCCAAGATCTTAAGGAGTTTTTTTTTTTTTCTTGGTGATCAGAAGCTGCAGTTTCTGTGATTGGGTGGTTCCCCTCTTTTTTTTTTTCTTTCTAAATTTGCTGGCCTTGATCTGATTGCAATTATTTTTTAATCAATCATGTCTCCTGCCTATTTTCTTTGCAGCTTGTGCTTGCCATGTAAAAATAACGTTTCCGGGAGCTCGTTTATCATTTTGATGTGCTTTAATTATTTTCTTGATTCTCTGCGAACCATTGGGTCTAAAGATCGTTTCGCGTAAATGGTATCTAAGATTTAGTCATGGCCGT
>Ga0325410_1007405_pt1 | contig 11996 bp, 7 predicted proteins | sample PopdelMetagenome_16_FD_206182 | JGI IMG/M metagenome (GOLD analysis project Ga0325410, IMG submission 206182) | Populus deltoides microbial communities from Bellville, Georgia, United States - Xylem-PdIQD-R3 | ecosystem: Host-associated > Plants > Phyllosphere > Stem > Wood/Secondary xylem... | reverse complement strand
GAAGAACAAAACTAATGAGGAAAAAGAAAAAAAAATCTGAATCAACCGGGTTAACCCGTCAAATTAGGTTAACTTGTCAAACCTGGAATTCGTATCATGAAAGTGTGATAACTAAATAGAAAAAAGATTTATTATTAATGAAATAAATTAAAAAAAGATTCATTAAAAAGGAAAAAGCAAAGAGAAAAAAAAACCTACAGGAAGAAAAAAAACTAATCAAGAAAAAAAAATATAAATAAACTAGGTTAACCCGTCAAACCTGGGATCCATGTCATGAAAGTCTGATAATTAAATAGAAAAAATTTAATATTAAGAAACTAAATTAAAAAAATAATTAAAAAAAAGACAAAAAAAAACTAAATACATCAGCTTTTTCATTGTGGACTGTACTATGCAATCCACAGTAAAAGGCTTAAAAAGGAAAAGAGAGAGAGAAAAAAAAAAACAAAGGCACGCGCCACGGATTAAATTTTTTTTCTTGCATAAAAAATATAAAAAATGCTAAAATCTAAGAGTGTTAGGTCTTTCTGCAAAGATATGCCCAAAAACCTTTAGTTTAGTTGCAACGCTTGATCCAGAAGTAATATTTATAATATTAATAATAATATTAAACTTACATGACTCAAGTTTAAGTGAGTATGGCTGCAACACTAGACCCAAGAGCTTTGAATGTGAGTCTGGCTACAAGGTCGTGTCATAAAAGTGTGATAATTAAATAGATTAATTAAAAAAAAGAAAAAAACCAACAGGAAGAAAAAAAACTAATAAAGAAAAAGAAAAGAATCTGAATTAACTGGGTTAAGCCTTCAAATCAGGTTAACTCGTCAAATTTGGAATTCGCGTCATGAAAGTTTGATAACTAAATATAAAAACAAATTGATGGGTTAACCTGTCAAGCCCGGGATACGTGTCATGAAAGTCTGATAATTAAATAGAAAGAAATTTAACATTAAAAAACTAAATTAAAAGAAATAAATTAATTAAAAAGAAATAAAGCAAAAAAAATTCCGGGTTAACTCGTCAAACTTTAAAAAAAGCAAAAAAAACATTCCAGGTTAACTTGTCAAATCAGGTTAACCCGTCAAACTCGGGATCCGTGTCATGAAAGTTTGATAACTAAAAAAAATTAACATTAAAAAACTAAATTAAACAAAAAAATTCATTAAAAAAACACAAAGAAAAAAAGAAAAAAAAACCCATAAAGGCATAAAAAGCAAAACAAAAAACAAAAAAAACAACTTAGCGTTTCACGTGGACTGCACTGTGAAACACCAAACAGTTTTAGTATATGTTGTTAATTAAAAAGAAAAAAAGCAAAAAAAATTCGAGTTAACTCGTTAAACCAGGTTAACCCGTCAAACCCGGGATCCATATCATGAAAATCTGATAAATAAATAAAAAAATTAATATTAACAAACTAAATTAAAAAAAAATTCATTAAAATAATATAAAGAAAAAAGAAAAAAAAACCTATAAAGATATAAAAAAAATTAAAAAAAAAAGAAAAACTGTTCAATATTGCACTATAAACATACATTATAAAATACTGATGGGTTTTAGTTTATTGATAATATAATCTCACCTTAACCGTGTCCTTTTCCCCTCCCTCCCAGGAGTCGCGGTGTGCTATTACGATCTTGTCCTTCTTTTATTTTTCTAGATATAATTTGTCATGGGGTCTCTTCGATTTTCCACTGTTCTAGTTCATTAATTGCACACAAAAGTGGCAGCTTTGGCTGTTTCTTCTCCCACTCACGCTTCATCCCCGTCATAATTTCTTATTCTTTAAACTATTTTCAAACATAGCTTATGTTCAAAATCCATTTGTTTCGGGCAAAACAATGGCTATCTTTTTTGAAGATTCCCTGGTGTTATCCATTTTTTGTGTTATTTTTAATTTGGGTATCTAGCTAGTTTGTATGTGTATTGATTAATTTTATGGGTCCTGAGTTAATGATCATATAAATCTTTAGTGATTTTGGAATTTGTAGGATTCAAACTGATAATTTTTAAAGAATAAACTTAAGACATGACTAATCGAGCTATACTTTTCAAGACTGGTCTAAAAGATCTTGCTATAATACCAAGAAAACAAAACAATAGAAGAATTTGGAGAATTTAATGGCTTTTGAATACCATTAATTCCATGTATAGATTAACAAAACTAGGTGTGTTAAACACTATATATATATTCAGCAAATATAATTCAAATTCAAGATAAATTAATTATAAATTATGCAATATAAACATAATGTCAAACAAATATAATTTTAAAATGTAAAATATTTCTAAATAGTCAAAATTAAATAGATCTTTAATTTAAAGTAATTCAACTTAAACAAAATATTAAAATATTAAGAAATTAAAATGTTTTTACATAAATATTTTAAATATAAAGTTAGGTCAATTTTATCATGGCTAATGGGATTTAAAGCATTCCTTATTTTGCTCAAATTCCTACAAAGTATAAACTTGAAAAAAAAACAACATGAATATAAACTATATATATTAGTGATAAATCTAATTTTAAAAAATTAGTATCATTGTTAATGAAAATAGTAATTATAATTTTCAATATTATTGTTAATATCATTGTTATTGAAAATAGTAATGAAAAAAAACTTTTTATACTTGAGTGGTTTAATTAATTAAATTGAACCAAGTTCAATTTGATTCAATGACTTTTCGAGATCGAAATGGAACATGTGGAATGAAATCGAAACATTTCGACCGAAATTTAGCCAAAAAATCCAGAACGAACCGAGATTTGAAATGAGATGAAAATTATTTTGTTATGTTTCGTTTTTTGAATTGGTATTAAATGTTTCAGCCTTTCCAGATGAAACGAAACAGCAACCTTGATATATATATATATATATGCCATCAAATGTTTTTTTTGAAAGGAAACCGATTGATTATTCCTTTTTCAATCTTATTAAAATATCAATCTAAATTTGAGTTTCATCCTATGGAAGAATTGTGTTGTTGCCAATACTAGCTTCACAATTGCAATCATTTTGCTATGAGCCTAAACGAATCAGGAAAAAAATCGAGTGATATTGGTGAGGAAAACCAGCTTGCAATTGTTTGTACTTGGTTTCAATTCAGAGTCTAAATTGCTATCAAAATCCTACCTCACCCCACTAGCAACTCAATTATAAGATCAAAGCTCTCGATTAGTTAATTCCTTTTTTATTGTCGTACGGGACATATTGGCGAGCGGATAGAATTAATAAGGATGAAATATAAAAAAATAGTTATCTAGTTTTTTAGTAACTAGAAAACTCTAATTAGTCTTTCAAAGATTATTGAGTAAGAGTTGGTTTTGCCAAATGAACATGAAAATCATTCTAAGACATCCTATCTAAGGTAAATCACTTCGTGTTTTTTTTTTTATGATAAAAGTGTTTATTATGCCTATATGTTAAATGTTTGTCTAAATTGGTATATATGCACTTTTTATGAAAGATAAAAACTACTAGGACTTAAGTAGTGATTTGGAATCCAAGCTTGCCAATAAAACTTAGTCTTCGCTTTTAAAATGCTTACGCAGACTCTAGAGATGGTAATGGTTGATAAGGATTCAAGCCTATTTTTTATTATATTCAAAATGGGGTCAAAGGCCACCACACATTTTTTATGAGTCTTTGTTGGATCACATTAACTTAACATGAGTCCACTCATATTGATAAAGAGTGATGTATCTTGAAACCAAAAAATTCCTAAACAAACATTCGCACACATTGAAAAATTCAATTCAAGATAAATTAATTATAAATTATGCAATACAAATATAATATCAAACAAATATAATTTTAAAATTTAAAATATTTCTAAATAGTTAAAATTAAATAGATCTTTAACTTAAAGTAATTCAATTTAAACAAAATATCAAAATATTATGAAATTAAAATGTTTTAACACAAATATTTTAAATATAAAGTTAGGTCAATGTTATCAAGGCTAATAGAAAACAATTGAATAATATTTACAAATAGATAGATTTTTTAAAAATTATTTACATGGTGTATTTTGAAAATAAAGTAATACTGACCATTTATAATATCCTTTAACTTATGAGAATCATGTCTCATTTAAGCACCACAACCCATTTAAAGATCATAGCATTCCTAGATTGATTTTTAGGTAAATAGCAAAAATAATTTTTTTATTTTTATTTAATATAAAAATAAAGATAGGATCCATTTAAGAATTATATCATCTTTGGGTTGATTTATTGGTAAACAAATGAAAACAAACTTTTTATTTTTTATATGAAAATAACAAAGTCTCAACTTCTAGAGCACATGACTCGTTTAAGCATTATATTATCTACATATTGAATATTTGATAAGAAAAGAAAATCAATATATAACTACATAAAAAAGAAAAAAAATTCATATTGTTTATTTAGTGAAATAAATGTACAAATTCCACAACAAGAAAACATACACATCTACACATGACATTCTACACCGATGCATGTCAAACAATTACACCTTGGATAATCCTGTTACAACTTGTCCTCTCAACTCCATCGTGAGATATTGATTCTAACCTTGTCACTTCTCAAAAAATAAATATCCAACTGTTATATATCTTCAAGATTGCCCTATAATAGATCTCAAAACTTCAAATATTTATCATAATATAAAAAAAATTCAAGAAAAGCAAAAATTTGTTCGGGATTCAAAAACGACTTTTGAGAGCTACTGGAGTCGATAGGAAGATATTGGAACTAGGACTGGACATCGGTGGCAAGTGCATCTCACATGTTGGCACACTAATGTGTGTTATAGATAGGGGCACACATGTCTCACGTGCTGTTCTAAAACCTATAAAAAGAACATAAACAATCTAATTTGAAGGCTAGAATTTATGTTGATTTGGAGGTTGATTGACTAACAAGGAAGAAAAAAGGTTGTTCCAACATGTTGTTTGGCTATGTGTTGTGTGGTTGTTGTTGGGTTGATCAAGAAAATGATGGTTTTTGGTCTATAATGTGGAGGGGCTGTTGTTGTTAAGGTATATGGTGATCCGTTGGTGTTACTAGGAGAGAGGGATTGTTGTGTGGTGGAGAAAAAGCAAGGTTAGAGTTGTTCTGATGGAGAGATTCTAGGTGTTGATTGGTAGCAATAGGTTTTTGGTTTTGAATAGAGATTAAAGAGATCGATTCAAAGATAAGAGGTTAGTGGTTTGATCGACGATGATGAGGCTATTGTTTGGTAGACTAAGCTTGTAAGACTGAGAGAAGGTTGTTATATGGTTGGCTTGTTGGATAGGAGTGGTGATGTTTGTTTGGAATAAGGAAAAGATATGTTGTTTTGTCATTAGATTCTAACTAGGAAAGGGATAAAAACAGGTAATTTGCTAGGTTTAATTTGGATATGAGAGAGTTTGTTTTTTACTCTCTATTTTTTTTAAGCGAGAGTGATTTTTTTTTCAGAAGAAGAGTTTTTTTTCTAAACCTATTATCTAAGGTGTGTTTAATGTTTCTATCTCTTTTCCCTATGATTCATTTTATTGTATTGAGGATCCTATCAATTTTGAAAACTAAAACTAAAAATATTGAAATATTTTTATATTCTCCCATTCTTGAAAGAGGATTTTATGTAAACCCTTGAGAAGAAACATGTAAAATTAATGAAGGGACTACAATGTTAAGTAAGTACAAGGAATAATCAATTCATAGGGATGATGAAAAATGGAAGAAATTAAAATAAAATGTTTAGGTATGGGCTTTTTAAAAATAATTTATGAAAAAATAGCTAAAAAATAAAAAATACAGAAACATAGATAAAAAATGGAAAAACATTGTTGCGACATAAAGTTTAATGGAATTCGAATTCACCTATTTTAAGTTTGGTATAACCAGCATTAGGACCTAGAAAATATTGCCTGTGTAAAATAAAAAGTTTAAAGGGACATAATAGAAATTTTTAACATTGTTCCCTATAAATACATTATATTCCATAAGTACAATATCAACATGTTGCTATTTTTAAACAATTTTCTCTAACACCCATATAAACTGATTTATTGAATAATTTCTTGAAGGTAATATCATCAATTTTTACTATCTTAAATTTAACTGTTAATAGTTGTAATCATATGCTAAATTTATAAAATGGGAGGCAATGCTAGTGGTAGTTTGAATTTACTGTGTTTGGATCCTGAAAGAAAGGTCAAATATTATAACATGTATTTCATTAATGGATATGTCTTTCATATTAAAGATTATGGTCAAAATAGAAAGATATGTAACAATAAAGTTTGTGTTAATGAATCAACTTTTAATGAGTTTGAAGTTGATTATTATGGAAAGTTAGAAGAGGTGATTGAATTGCAATATTATAGTAAGCATAATAGAGTTTTTTTATTCAAATGATATTGGTATGATACCACCGATAGAAAAGTTAAATTAGATCTCTACTATGGTTTGATCAAAATTAATACAAAGACTAGACTTCGCAACATCGACGACGTCTTTGTTTTTATGAAGCAATACCAAAAAGTTTATTACACATATATTTTTTTAGAAATAATTGTTCTAAAGTTGATTGGTTATCCGTTGTAAAAACCAAACTCAAGGGTCATGTCCAAGTTGTTTGGGATGGTAAAGATAAAGTAATTGCAAAAGACGATGTCTTTCAACTTGATGAGTTAGTTGATCTATGTCGAGTTGCTCCGTCTACTGACTTAGAAGAAATTTAATTTTTCATGTTGCTAAAAATATTTTTGTTTTTAATAATGCTGATGAGTTAAATGATATATTGACAACCAATAGATATACAGAAGTTGATGAAGATGATGAGATCAACGAGCTTCAATTAAATGTTTAATAAACTTTATTTTTAACAAATAAACATGTTTTTTAATTTTTATTGGAAAAGAAAATTGAAAAAAATATATTTTCTATTACAGAACACATCCTTAAGTTTAATAGGCAGTACAAAATCTGAAGGGAAAAAAAAAAAACAGAGAGAGAGATTGAAGATTTTGGATTTCGATCATCGTTTCACGTCGAAATATGAGAAGTAATAAGAGATGATTCAATTTTTTTGATAAATAATAATTAAGAAAGTATGCATTAATATGAAAACTAGAGTCACTGTGTAGAGAAAGGGAGTTGAGTACAAAATAATAATGGTAAAGACAGACAGACAGGGACCACCAAGATAAGCATCGGGGAAACAGCAATAATCAATTATTTCATCATGGGAAGGTTTGCCGCTGCAGTTAATGGTTAAGACAGGACCAAGATAACCCCTTCACCAGATCATGAATGTTTCTTCCTTCCTTCCTCTGTGGAATTTGTAAGAAACAATCATTGATGCGGTTGAAATGAAACTGACAAGTTAGTGTGGTGACTAGAGATTGACACAACAAACACTACCGCAAGACTTCCGTTTCAAACTTGGTCAGTAGAGATTGATTGCAGTCCTCACAATATTTCCAAGTTGTCGATCGAAGCAGCAGCTCAGCCCTCTTCGATTTGGGTAACTGAGGGAGGCTTCATTTGGTGCTTCATTTAGACGACAATATATCACAGCTATATATATTTTGGATCGATGCTTCATCTCTAAATTGATCTTAACTGGGCTTCTTAATTACCTCTCAACTAATGACTGGCGTTTCTCATTTCCAGAAGTAAAATTGATTCATGGTCGTCTAAATTAAGAAATCTTGAGATCGATCAAGGCGATCGATGATCGATGTCCATGGAAGCTCTTACACATGCAAACTCGCTGAAGATGTGAACATATCTCTGCGCATCAGATACGCTCTCCGACAAGGAAGTATTCAAGTCAAAATATATAGTTTCGAGCACTAGATATTTATTTAAGAACAAATCTGTCAACTTCGATGAAAACTTTTTACCGCTGATTGGATTTTTGTTCAAAGGTTAAATTAGTATACAATCTGTCTATGGATTTCTGGTAATAAGGTATGAGAATTCTATTCCTATTTTGAAGGTATGAAGCGACAGTTAATGAGAATGAACGATAAGCTTGTAAATAAAAATTAAACATAGTTTCAAGGGTAAGAATAAAAATAAGGAATACGAATAAGACTTTTTTCAAATATTATTTTTATTTATTATATATCAACTACTTTTATAATTATCACTATATTTATCATTGTCTTCGTTGTCACCATTATATTACAGGTGGTAATGATAAATTATTTTTAAAAATTATTATTATTCCACCAAAATCATGATGATATTACACTGTTAATAAAATTATTTTTTTAATCATTAATTTTTTCATTTTAATAACCAAATTTTAAAAATTTTAAATTTTATTTTGATTCTTATTATTTTAAACATAGTATATATTGGAATTAAAATGCCATTCTAATTTTTTTAATTATCATTCTAATTCCTACATTTTGATTTTAAAACTTTCACTTATAATAAACAAACGAACACCTAAGACTCCTAAGAATACATGCTATTATTATTTTTTTATTTTATTGAATACAAATTAGAAAGTTGTTGTAAATAAATTAGTTTTAAAAATAATTATGAAATTCTATTAAAAAATTTATTCTTCTCAAAACAAATTAAGAAACATAACTCAATTTTCATAAAACAAAACTATCTTGGTGGAAACATTTACTAAGCAAATGCGATGTAAATTAGTCAAGTGAGAGTTAAAATTAGAAAGAAAGCAAGCAAGCAAGTTAATTAAGAAATTAGGTATGAATCTTTGGATGTTTGCTCAAACATCACTCCCCAGATAAGTTTATATATTGAGTGTTCTTAATTTGGATGCTTGCCAATGGTTATTGTCTCTTCATTGGATTTAGACATTCTCCGTATGAACTTATCTGGGGAGTGATGTTTGAGCAAACATCCAAACATTCATGCCTAATTTCTAGCCACACACACACACACACACACACATGAAGGTGGCGATCAAGATACGCAGCTGCTGGTTTTCTTCTCTTAAAGTTACAGCAATAATTTTGCTTATCATATCCTTTAATTCCCTCTTTACTCTTTAGGAGCTTAATTTTGTAATAGAATGTCATGAGTTTGTAGCTAAACTGGGTGTCTACTGGGTAATTATTAATCTTAATCAATAATCAACAAATACTAGCAAAACCGATGAATTCTCTATGAGATATGCATGGGGCGGACCATTTTATACAATACTCTAAATATTGTGGCTAAAATACCATGCGTACATTCAGAGTTCACTCTCTTACATTTTACTACGAGGTTACTTTTCAAAATTTTTAATTTTTTTTATTTTAATATCCTCAAGTTTTTTTTGCGTGCTTGCATTGTTTTAGAAAAAACTAAATAATAATTGAATCAAATTTATTGATTAAGAATAAAATTAAAAGATAGAGAACCAAAGTAAAAAAATACGCTACAAATGGATGATGATATCATAAAAAATTTACTTTAGTCCTCAAATTCTACAAATTATACCTATTCGGTCCCTCAATAGTTTTACAATTATATTTTGTTATAAAATTTTATTTTTTAATCCATGTTTTAAGATAGGAGAGGGAGAGAGATCACTGGATTGTGGTGGTACGTAGAGAGGGAAAATCAACATTGAGACTAATTTCGGCTACTAAAATAGTCGATTTTGAAGTAAAGGGTTCTAATGTTTGATGAAAAGAGTTCCATTAAGATTTATTTTTTTCAACTTGAAATTACCTAAAAACCAAATCTAAACTCAAGAAGATTTTTGGTTTCGGGTTGAATTCGAGTTTTTATGGTTTTGGTTTTGTAAAGCCATCTATGGATTTATCAAGGATTTAGTCTCTTTTCTAGGTGTTTTTTGAAAAAAAAAAGTTGAAAAATAAATTTTAGATAAAAAAACATAGACCATGTTTTTCTGGCCATCATAACGCCTATAATATAGAAAAAACCAGATGACGCATCTTTTAGAAAAAGAATTTCAAAACATATTGAGGCGAATGACATGTCATCCACCCCAATTGCAATTTTTTTTTTCAATAGAGCCCGGTCAGGCCTAGTGGTGCCTAACCTCTTTCTTTTTCTTCTTCTTCTTTTGTTTTTTTTTCCTTTAATAAAATCATGATTTTTCTTATATGTATCTTTTTAAATGATTCTACAATTTATATTTAAATTAATACACATTCTCTCTTATTTCTTATTTCTGTGTTAAGCCTCTTTTAAAGAATTGTTTTTTTTAGTTATTTTGTATATGTTTATTTTTTTAAGATATTATTATAATTCATCTATAATTGTTTTTTAATTTTTGTACAATTGAAATTTATTTAATAAAATTAAAAAAAACTTATTTTTAGATAGTATTTCTGATAAGTTCAACCTTACAAGATTTGTTTTTCCTTTGATTTTAATTACCGAATCAATTTTATATGTGTTTATTTCTACTATCATTTGATTAAATAAAAATTTATATTAATAAACAAAGTCAATCAACACAATCGGGTAAATAGTCCGTATTACGATATTAAATATCTTGATTTACATCCGCCTCTCGACTATTCCAGATATGTATATAGTTATCGCTAGTTTTTTTCTATTGACATAGATGATTCTTGATTTTTTTTTAATTAAATGTGTGAATAATCTTTTTTATTTACACTTAATAGTTTTTATTTAAAATAACATGTTAAAAAAGCTTGCATGTTTAATTTTCTAATTTTTTGTTAAAAAAAATATTCAACATGCAGCAGTACATGGATCAAATTGCTAGTGTGAATTATTAACCAATCACGTATTGTTGTGGTTTGGAAAAAAAAAAGTATCTATACATCTCTAATACTATTTCAGTTCATCTCTTAATTTGTTTAAAAATTTCTAATAGTATAATTTGAATTATGTATTGTTTTGCATCCATATTATTTTTAAATTAAATCCTTTTAAACTTACTATAAAACTTAAGTTCTTTATAACAAAAAATTATTTGATATATAGTTATAGTATCTCATTCAAAAATCGAAAGTAAATTAAGAATTTAAATTGATTATGCATTAAGAACACAGGATATATTATATATAAATTTTTTTCGTACATTCTCATATTTATATATGTTTTGGATATAAAGTTTTAATATAGTTTGAAAGGTAGTTTGAGTGGATAGGTGCACATAAAATGATATGGAGATGATAAAAAAAAAAAATAGTTTAAATTATGAATATTAATAGCTTTCATAGAACAAAACCAATTAATTTAATTTAAAAATCAATTAATAACATCAAATTTAATTAATTAAAAATCCATTAAAGCTTCTGGGTTTTAACCCAGTAAGAAAAACAGCTGGTACTATATATTATAGTGGTTTGCTACTTAAAAAATATATAAATTGGGTAATATATCTTGGTGAAGACGTCGGATATCCTCATTTACGTACACCCAAATCTCGATCGAATGCTTAGAAAAACCTGGCAAAAAAGCACAATGAACATTTGTTTTAGTGTATTTGGATGCACTGTGACAGCGAAGAACATCTTCTGCTCTTAATTAGTTTATTTGGTAATTTGTTTTACTTTTTGTTAATAGATAACGACGATATCTGAAGAAGTCTCATTATATTTATCTTAATAAAATATTATTTTTGACTTTAACAACGTTTTGCCCTTGAGGCACACGTCAGAAAAACCCTTCTATTTTTATTACGCGCATCTTTATCTATCTATCTATCTATCTATATAAAGGATATAAGCACACCCTTTTATTAGCGCTCCCCACCTAAATTGAGTAGCCAGCCGATATATTTACTTGCTCCATAATATTTTCTTCACATGCCCACACACAATTCCAGCATGAATCCTACCCAGGTGAATTTCAACTCCCCGAGAAAGTTTACGACAACATTGAAATCTAAATGTAAAGAGACCTTCTTCCCTGACGACCCATTTAGACAATTCAGGAATGAGAAGCCTCTCGGCAAGGCCAAGAAAACCCTTCAATATTTCGTTCCAATCTTTGAATGGCTGCCTCAATACAATCTTAAGATGTTTAGATTCGACCTTCTTGCTGG
>Ga0325410_1007402_pt1 | contig 11998 bp, 6 predicted proteins | sample PopdelMetagenome_16_FD_206182 | JGI IMG/M metagenome (GOLD analysis project Ga0325410, IMG submission 206182) | Populus deltoides microbial communities from Bellville, Georgia, United States - Xylem-PdIQD-R3 | ecosystem: Host-associated > Plants > Phyllosphere > Stem > Wood/Secondary xylem... | reverse complement strand
AGGGCTGAAAGGACATTTTCCCAATATTCAGGGCCAAGGTCAGTAAGTATGGAGATCGAGTGCTTGAAACCATTGAATCTACCATTAGGGAATACAATAAGGGAGACAGAAATAGTAGCGGTAGCAACGAAAGTACTGATTCAATAAAGAGGAGAAGAGATGCAAGCAAGGCTCTGAATGGGAACATGGAAGAAGATGATGAATTCACCAAAAGCACTGGTCGGTCAAAGAAAAGGACAGTGACGAGGCAGAACAAAGGTTCCGAGGTTCATAATTCTATGGAGCCAGTTAGCTGCAACCAGTTCCTAGACGATGACCTGGATTTCAAAGATTCCTATCATGATCTGGAAGCTGATGCTTAGAAGTAAAGGATGAAGAGGATTTTACTGGGAGAGTGCTGTCATCAAGGTAAAATCCAGGCAAGAAGGTGCCAAATTCTAACCAAAATGTGTCAAGAAAATGCCTTGCAAGAGGATGATCATAAGTCTTGACTCTTTCAAGAGGATGATCACAAGCACTTCAAGATGGAAGTCAAGAGGAAGTTAGAAGGTTTCAGCAGTTGCGTTTGAAGCTTAAGATGGCCAATAACTGGGCTGGTGTTTCAAGATTCAGCCGTGTAAATTGTGAAACTAATTGTGATTGGATAGTAATTGTCTGTCTAATTAATGCACTGATTATTGTTTTAAAATAGAAAGTACAAATATAAATATAAATATAAAAGAACAAACATGTTTCGGGTTGATTAGAGAGATAAATACAAAATATAAAAATAAATGTGATTAAGGGATAAATATGTTTTTTATTTTCTTTCTAAACTATCTATCCTTTCTAATATCAATAGGAACCCTTTGGGAAAAATTTAGGGATAAAAACCCGCTGCCTGTGAAAAAGAAATCACATAGTCTCCAAGTCGAAACGTCGTTGCACGCCCACAGTGCTGACGGTCTCGGTCGATAGTACAGACATGATCCCGTGTGGCAAATTTCTTCAAAACCCTTTTAATTTATTCTTTAGGCTACAAGTATACAACACAGACACCGAGCATTTCAAATCAGTGGAACTCGAAATCCAAAAGCGATTACTCGATGCATGCTGCAGAGATCGAGCGTAATTCTAGCATTATTATATTATAAAAAATATACTGTTGACCTTGAATTGAAAATGACTTAACAGGCATGGAGGCACTTGCCCTCCAACAATATCGTGCACCATGTTGCTTATTCGAACAAAAACCTCGCAGAAATCTCAAGAAAATGCAGGATGTAGCTCTCCCTCTTTGTGGACCTTATTGATGAAACTTTCGGTGGACTTAGAGCACATGCCTGCAAGATCAAGAACCGAATTTTACCAAAGTGTTTGGTTTTCGCAAGTTAGAACGAACGAGGTGCTCGAGAGGCAATACGAGCGTACCGCCCGACTCACTTAGTCTTTGAAAAAGCGTAGTCATAAGCCTGCGTTTCTCTTGTTCTGTCTACAAATAATCCATCAAGATTTAAATAACGCCATGCGAAATCGATCAAATGAACTAGATTTCCGAAATCTCTCGCTCGATGTCTTTCTACCGTGAATACACTAGCTAGCTAGTTTTGATTTATTATAAATCCAACAAGCTCCCTGCAAGAAACCATATCAATCCAGCTGCAGATAGCTTAAACATAACCATTTCTCTCTTTTTTCACGACCCTTGAGAAAAAAATGCAGATCTTCAGCAAAGTGTTGACAGATACTGATGTTCGTTTTCGGTTCTCGTTCCCAACTCATTGCTTGCAGCATTTAGATTTTGCTGGAAATAATTCTGTTGATTTGCATGTTAAAGATAGCTGTGGTCAGCTTCGAGTTATTCGTTGCCGGAAGAGACATGGAGGTTATGACAAGCCAGAGCTTTCTACGGGCTGGCTTAAATTTGTTGCTGATTATGGACTGAGAGTTGGTGACAAGGTTGTTGTTCATCGTGAGGATGACCTTAACCTGGGGTCACAGTTCAGGATTGAAGCTAAGAGGAGTATCAAGCTGTTTGGTGAGGAGGATTGGGGTGAAGTGACAAGAGCTAACTAGCTATTATTTGCATGGAGCGTGGATGTTTGGCCATATCCAGATATGTATAGAAGAATGAATTTCCTAAGTTTGGTGTTTTTTTGGTGTAAATTTATGCATGTGTTTATGTTTGAGTGTTTGAGTCTAATTAAATAAATATGTTGCTGTTCTTAGTATCTTGAATATGTATTTAATTATAATCAAGCCTATTATTGCTGCTTTGAAAAACACGAAGAAGAAAGTTGGTTGCTATACAAAACTCCTGCTAAGGAACTAGAAGAAAGAAAGCGATTTGCCATTGCTGCAGCAGCAGCAGCTAGAGAGATCTTAACTCTTTACATGTATCAAAAACAAGAACACCCAATATTCCAAGCCTGGTTCACATCCAAGATATTGAAGAGGTCAATAACATGATTAAAACATATGCTCAAGTTATGCAAATATTTTTAAAGAAAAAAGAAAAAAAATTAAGACTTTGATCATTGATCTGACTAGATCCATTATAAAAACTACGTAACATAAACTTGAAGCAAAATAAATACATTAAAACTTTATAAAAGCTTGAAGGAAAATAGATTACCTGGAGTACACAAAAGTTTCAAAACAATCCATGAAGTAGTATGAATTATCGAAGGAAATATACCATGATACTTAGAATTTAGTTTTCTTCAATTTCATTTATCAATAACATAACCTACACCAATTATAAAAAGTAAAACCTTATACTATTCAAAAATACAAATCTTTATGCATCTATAATCAATATATATTCACTTTTAGTACGTATTTAGCTAAATAGAATGTTTGAAGTTCCTTATGATTCACTAAAAATCAAAATATATGTATAAACAATAGAGGTAGCTCAGTTGATGTGCACATGAATAAGCAAACATAAGCTTTTAGGTTCAAGTCCAAATATACACAACACATAATTCCTACTAATGGGCTTGTGAATTCTTTACTAATATGAATATAAATCCATACATAAAAATCATACTTAAACAACAAAACTCTAAACACAAAGCATGGTTGCTACAATTTCTTATAAAGTTAAACCTCTTCATATAAAAACATGAGTGCATTGCTTTAATATGATTAGCAACATCTAATTAACTAAGATAAATCATGCATTATAGTCACAAGCAACTTGTTAAACTACAATTCTCTATCAAAAAGTAAGAGCAAAGAACAAGTGAAATTACCTTGTCGATTTGTGTTTGTCATGCAAAGGGTGCAACATAGTTCCATTCATTTCAATCGATTTGTAGGGTTGACTCGGGAGGAAGAAGAAAGAAAGAAAAAAATGGGAAGGACGGCAGCTAGGCTAAAAAAAAGGTTAGGTTTTTATTTAGTTCCCCTAATTTCTGCCCTCTTAGTGTGTAACCATCACCTATTTATAGGTAAAAAAGTTTGTTATTTTTAATTGCTTGGTCCCCGAGCGAACTTGATGACCAAGCAACCTAAAAAACAAATTGGTCCCTCAACTTATTTCTTTTCATATTTGGTTCCTTGCAAATTTTGATTTTTCTTATTTTTTGTATTTTAATTTTTTTGAAAAAAAGGAACTTTAACAATGACTTAAAAAGAACCTTGACAACTAAACGCGTAGGAAAAAGACGCTGCATGTGATGCAAAGACGTCAAAAACATATTTTTTGGGTATTTTTATTGTTTTTTTGCTTTTTTTGGTTTTTTTCAAAATTGGGTAAAACATTTTCTATCTAAAGCCTTCTTAGTTTTTTTTTTTTCCTGTAATTCACTAGCTCGTCCGAGTCTTCCGTATATTAGCCCTCTACTCAAACGCAAGTGTAGTGCCCATCCCAGGCTGTCTACTTTAATTACTACTCTCGTTGTTCATCAAGCCTGACCTTGCCCCCAGGTGTGGTGTTGTTTGATTCATCATAAAGAAGTTTGAAATAATCATTCTGCTTCTTTGATTCTTTCAAGAACTGTCTGATTGGCTGTGTGCATCCTGCCAACAAATCATTAAAAGGTTTTCTAGTGTTAGCCTCATCTTAGATTGGTAATCAACCATGATGTTGCCTTCAGTTGAACCATACTCTTCAAGCATATCAAACTTTATGGAACTGTTAAGTCATCTAGACATGCATAAAAGCTCATTGATGTATGCTCAATATTCTTCTCTATAAATTCCTCTCAATCCGTCTAATCAGATTATGGAAAGAAATGCATTGTCATCATCACTGATATTCCCTTTTATCACCCACATTCATGTGGCGAGATGCCACTTGAATCAATGGGCTTCAAAACAAATTATTTTACAATTAGTCTTTGTGGCATGTAGTTATCCAAATGCACTTATGCAATCAACATCTTTTAGGTGTCATAACCATACTTCAGAGGGTAAACCAAGATTTCAGACATGAATATGCCTTTTAAGTGCATCGTTACTCTTAACTGCCGCTGGAGTTCACTCGATCATAGATTGTCTTTGAGCAACATTGCTCTTAGTTGATCTGAATATGTTTGTTCTTTTGTCTATAAAAAAGAGGCGTTTGTTATTGCCAGATGCTAAACATAATTTCGATGGATTTCATTAAATCATTATTTGATTATGTTTATTTGCTCTCCAACTAATCTGAATATTGTTTACATTCCCTTCCAGGATCGGCCATATTGCCCCTGACCGGTCAACTGTTCAAGGAGTGTTGAGAAATGTTGATGTCATTTTTGTTTAGGACTTTGCAAACTCGGTCCATGATTTCTTTGTTCGAGAATTTTTTCTTGTTCTAGAATCAACTCGTTCCTTTCAAAGATCATGTATATTTTGAAATGAAATTAGAGAGATGTCAACGTTGAAAGTATTTTTGAAAATCAAGTTTCTTTGGTCAAAAACCCAACACACGCCACTTAACACATGCAATCATTTGATTGTCTTGTATTTTAAAAACAAAAATTGGTCCATTGTAAGATTAAAATAGTTTTCTTATAGTTTTTTATGTCAATTTTAATATCTGATTTTGTGTATGATATTTGATGGTACGTGACGAGGTGACCTTATGTGGATTTCAACTAGTAAAAGGTTTTGAGTAAAGATTCGAGGTTCTGTTGAAAATTTATCTCTCTTGAGTATCTATTTTATCAGTATGCATAATAACTGGTAACTTAGTTCATGAAGCTACGACTTTTATGGAAAAGCTCTTCAAGTTTCGAGAGCCCATTTATTAGTTCAAATCGCTTACTTGATTAAAAAGAGCTTTCAAAAGCACGTAATGCAGGCTTATGGTTCATAACTAAGGAAGAAAGGGAAATTCATAGGCTCAAAATTGTTTGAGGGTTTTAAAGACCAAGGATCACCATCAACTATTTATTAACTCTCTTTCTCTTGTTGTCTTTGTAGAAGAGAGTGAGATGCCGTATATTTCATCAATAAATCTTGTTTCCTAAAACTGGATAGGAAAAGGGTGCTTGATAGTGTGGTAGCGGTTGCTTTTCAAATAATGTTTTGTGCCGTAATGCATGCCAATGATTTTTTTTATTTAAAAAAAATCATTTTTGACATCAGCACATCAAAACGATCCAAAACGTACAAACCATATTAAATTTTAGCAAAAAAAAATTTAAAATTTTTGGGAATGCGATGCAAACCGCGTTCCCAAAAACCACGTTCCTAAACATGTTCGAAACTCCATCATAATCAAGTAATAATCATGCCTTACTCTTAACAAGATTTTTGATAAGTCAAAAACTTTCGGTGTTATTAATTAAGGTCAAATGTTGACATATCATTATACCACTCTTTTCATTGTCAATCTTAAACTTAAAGAGAATACCAAAGCCATTGCCCTTTTTTTTTTTTTATCTCTATAATACTCTTTTGTCTCAAATTTCAATTCAAAAGAAAGGTCAAGATTCTCTTCATTTCCTTATTTATATTTCACTATCTTTGTAGAAGAATGACATATAACCATGTTTACCTAAATGATCAAAATTCTTTTAACAGGGGCCATAAAGCAAATCCAACTATTTCTTTGATGTATAACCAATCTAAACATTTTGAATATGCGAAAGTTTTATTACAGATACCAAAGACATGCTCATGGTTTAATATATATATATATATATATATATATATATATATATATATATATATATATATATATATATTTCCGTTTCGTTTCATTTCGTTTCCTTTTTTTTTTTGAACTCTCGCCCTCGACATCGACTTGTGGCATTTGTTGTACCCTTCCTCAATTAAAAACCTTTTTTGCTCTTTCTAGACTCGATAGGAATTTTTCCTACCTTTAGCCTTAACTTGCTTTTAAATACGGGTGATTTTCATTTTTTTAGCTTTCACATTGCTTTCCTCAAAGTTTTCTTGGATGCCCCTCAAGTCTAGGGCTTTTGTATTTTTAGCGATTTCTCAATCGTTGGTATTCCATCAAATAATATACCTAAGATCAAAGATTGAAATTGACACAAAGAACCATAGAAAAAGCCATTTTAATCTTACAACGAGTCAATTTCTGTTTTTAAAATACAAGACAATCAAATGACTGCATATATTGAATTGCACGTGTTTGGTTTTTTGGCTTTTACATAGCTTTCCTCAAAGTTTTCTTGGATGCCCCTCAAGTCTAGGGCTTTTGCATTTTTAGCGATTTCTCAATCGTTGGTATTCCATCAAATAATATACCTAAGATCAAATATTGAAATTGACACAAAGAACCATAGAAAAAGCCATTTTAATCTTACAACGAGTCAATTTCTGTTTTCAAAATACAAGACAATCAAATGACTGCATATATTGAATTGCATGTGTTTGGTATTTTACCAAAGAAGTTTGATTTTCAAAAATACTTAAAAAAACACTTACATCTCTTTGATTTCATTTCAACAATTAGACTTGAAAAGACATGATCTTTGACATGTGAGAGTTGATTCCCGAAAAAGAAAGATTGTCAAACAAGAAGAACATCCATCAAGTTTGCAAAATCCTCGACAGAAATGACATTGACACTTCTTGATCATCCTTGAAAAGTTGAGCATTTAAGGGCAATACATTGGACCCTAGAAAGGAAATTAAACAATATTCAGATCAGCTGGGGGCAAAGAAAGAATTAAATGATGAGTTAGCAAAGTCCATCAAAGTTATGTTTAGCATCTGACACTGATAAAAGCCTCTTGATGATAGATAGAAGAACGAGCATGTTCAGATTAACTAAGGATGATATTGTTCAAAGAGAGTCCATGATTTAGTAAACTCTAGTAGCATTTGAGAGCAACGATGCACTTGAAGGACATCTTCATTTGAGTTTATCCTCTGAAACATGGCTATGAATCCTGGTAGATGTTATTGCACACTTGAATTTAAATAAATATCGTAAGGATGCATACCACCAAGGTTGATTGTGGGACCATCTATTTTGAAGCTCAAGGTGCACTTCACTGCATGAATATGAGTAATAAAATGAACATCATTGATAATGCCAATGCATTTCTTTTCATAATCTGATTAGATTAGCTGAGAGGAATCCATTGAGAAGAACACTAAGCATACAACAAAGAACCTTTTACCGCATGCTATGAGATGCATGTTTGGATGACTTGATAGTTCCTTGATAGTTCCATGATAACATATACTTAAAGAGTATTGTTTCAACTGAAGGCAAGTTTGTGGCTAATTAACAATTTATGATGGGTGTTGGCAAGACGCACACAACTAATCAAAGAAGAATTTTTGATAGAATCCATAAGATGAATGATTGGTTAAGCTCCTTCATGATGAACCCAACAACATCACACATGGGGGCATGGTCATGCTTGATAAACAATGAAAGCAGTAATCATCGTAGACAACCTAGGATGGACACTAAACTTACATTTGAGTAAAGGGCTAGCACACAAATGAGCCTGCCAATCACAAGAATAAAAAGGGCTTTGGATATCAAACAAAGGCACCCTATGACAATGGAACATCAAAAAGGGAGGGGGGGACCTATATTTTAAACCAGGTAAGGATGCATGCATGTCATCTGACTTAGTCAAAAAAAGAAAAGAAAAATACATTTGGGCCGACACCAGCCTAACACTCTTCTAAGCCGATGCTGGCTTAACACCTTTGGACCAACCTCGACCTTATTTCTTTTGAGCCGATCTTGACCTAGCAAGGATAGGCTCAGCCCATATATTTGAGCCAACAAAAATCATTTCAAAAAAATTTGTGATTTTCTCGTAAAATATTCTATCAATTTTGATTAATATTGGATTGTATTTTTATACTATAAAGATACAAATTCGATATTAAATACTTATTTTTTTTCCAAAATATTTTTAAAAAAATTATATAAAAAACTATCTTATTTTCATACATACGACCAAGCTTCTAAAAAATATAGAAATTTTCATATCATATTTTCATACAACAAAAATTAAAAAAATATGTATTAGTATGCATTTTTTGTTTTAATAACCAGTTTATTAAATGCATGAGAGTAGGCCAATATTTCAAAAAAAAAACAAAAAAAATATTTTGTTTTCTTTTAATATTTGGGATTACAAATTTATATGTATGACGTATTCCTAATATTAAATAAGAGTTAGTTCTTCTTTTGTTGATGTTAGAATGGTTAGGTTTCACCCAAAAAGATAAGGATCTCCTTACTAAGGATGACTTTTTTTAAACCTTATCACCAACAATTAGAAAACATAATAACACATTGGCATATATCAGACAATTAAACAATGCAGCTTACCTTAGGTAGGGCGTATATGGGGTGCTAATACCTTTTCTTTACACAACCAGTTCCCGTACCATATCCCTGAGACTAGTTAGGATTCATGGTAACCAAAATACTAGGTAGAGACTCTTACTTTCTCTCTCCACTGATAAAAGACAAGAAATCCTAGTCTATCCATTTCCCGATTACTCAGATACAAGAGTGGACGCCTTCATCGTGATGCTGCACCACTTGCGACACTAAGCTATAGACAGACCACTAGTTAGGAACCCATCAAAATCTTAAAACCACTTCTAGTCCACACAATACAGCTTACCTCATGTAGGGTGCGCCAGGGGTGTTAATACATTCCCTAGCCACAACCAGTTCCTTACCCTTAAAATTTCTGATAAGACTAGTATACCCGGGTTTCCTAGTGACCCTGAACCAAACAATTAGGTGACGACTCTCATACCTCTCGACGCAAATGAGTATGGATTTTGAGGCCCATTAAATAATGAAATATATCACTTAATAGATTTTCAGCAAGTGATATATACAATGTTGTTTTACACATTATTAATTATGGTGTAGTATAATTATGAGATTTCTATTGCATCAAAGCATTGTTCCTAAAATATTCTTGGTTGATGCCCTTTTAAATACTAGATATTTATTAGAGCTGTTGAGACTGATACATATTATGTTCTTTCCTTTATGAAATCAAGCAGCTGTTATAAGACATGTACACTGAACTGACTTACGTGAAAATTTCATATGGAGAGATCACCAATGTCTATGAAAAGGCTCACGTATTGGTTGTGTAAGTGATCTTTAAACTTGAGATCACTAAGTTATCTTCTATAAAGAATGTTATGCTTTGATCATGTTACATGCTATCTTAATCGAGGTAATGAAAGGGTAGACATTGAGTATAGCATGAACTACATGAAAGTATTTGAGTGATCAAGGGAGGATTCATTACCCTAGGTGAATTAGAGAAAATATTTCATATGTTCTCAAATAATATTGACTGAGAAATCCTTGGTCAAGGTGGAATGAGATTTGAAAAGAGTTTTAAATCTTATTGAAACGATCAATAACTATTATGTAGAGAACAAACATGATTTGATATGGCAGACATACTTCATGCTTTAATGCTAAATCGAAACATTATTGATGAAATGATATTAATTACACTGCAAAACCAGTCACTCAAGGGTTAAGTCAAAGTGTCAAACCACTAATGACTTTTCTAATATTTAAGAGATCATAACATGTTAGATGATACACTTAATCTTTAAATATAAATTAATCATTATTAAATTGATAATAAATTAAATTGTTTAATTTATTTGATTATATTTAATTAAAATTAAAATTTATACTTGGGTCAATATATTAGGAACCTAACGGGTCACACACATTCAAAACCAATAGTCAAAAATTAAAGTGGTATAATTTAATTAGGTATCACTTAATTAAAAGATATTTTAGAAATTAAAGATTAGAATGTAATTAATACAAATATTATATTTATAGACTTAAAAAATCAAGAAAGGACTCAATTAAGTTAATTTTGAAAATTATCTTGATTTAATATATGGATATTATTTAAGGGAAAAATTGAAATGTTTTAGGGTTTTAAAAGCACGTGGGCAACAAGGGTAAAGTGCCCTACCGGCGGCACATGGAAGAAGAAGGGGAGATATAAATAGTTTTAGGGTTTGGGGTATTTTACCTCTTTACCCCTTCCCATTTGTGTTATGACCATATGGTTTATTTTAATATAAAATACCCTTTTACCCTCCTCTTTATGCCTTTTTTCACCCCTAAAATAAAATTTTGATTTTATTTTAATTGAAACCCAAATTAAATTAATTATAGAATTATTTTTCATAATATGATTATAATTTAATTAAAATTGTTTTTAATTAAATAAAATTTGGATTTTATACCTTATATTATTTTAATTAAATTATTTTGATTTATGGATAAATTAGATACGATCTTAACCCACTAAAAAAAAATCTAAATGAGATTTCTCAAATTAAAACAGAGAGATTTCCTCTACAATAATAAAGAACAAAGAAAAGAAACCACTGCCTGTCAAAAAGATATCACATAGCCTCCTCCGAGTAGAAACGTCATTGCACGCCCACATTTCAAATATGATCCCGTGTGGCCAATTTTTTCAAAGCCTCTTGATTTATTCTTTGGGCTACATGCACACAACACAGAAATCAGTCGAACTCGAAATCCAAAAGCGATTACTCGATGCTTGCTGCAGAGATCGAGCGTAATTCTAGAGATTATATTATAAAAAATATAGTGTGGACCCAGGAATTGAAAATGACTTCAAATTTTGGACAGGCATGGAAGGACTTGCCCTTCAACAATATCGTGCACCTTGTTGCTTATTCGAACAAAAACCTCGCAGAAATCTCAAGAAAATGCAGGATGTAGCTCTCCCGCTCTGCGGACCTTATTGATGAAACTTTGGGCGGACTTGGAGCCCATGCCTGCAAGATCAAGAACCAGCTTAATCTAAAATCACAAGAGCCAATATAATAATGGGAAGGATGGCCTAGGTAAAATACGGTTAACTGATAGCAAATCTTATGCAATGTATTATATAAATCTCCATTTTCATTTTCAAGTTACACACTGTAAAAATTATTGGGCATGGATAATAACTCCATAAACATGTAATTATTTCTTTTTTTAATGCTCAATATTATACTGATCAAATTAAAAGTGAAGTGAAGAGTGATGAATAAGCATCTTGGACAAAATTATAAATAAGACTTTTTAAAATATTTAAGAAATATATTTTTATTATTATTTATGTATGTGAGGGGGTAATTTTCATTTCATAAAATATAATAAAAAATTATATCTTACTTATTTTTATAGTTTTGTTATTAAGTGGGGGCTTGAGCCATTATCCAAGTTGACCAGATGCTATAGTTCACTACACACCTAAACAAGCATGCAAGATCAAGAACCGACTTCATCAAGTGTTTGGTTTTCGCAAGTTAGAACGAACGAGGTGCGATATCGATCAAATGAACAAGATTTCCGAAATCTCTCGCTCGATGTCTTTCTACCGTGAATACAGTAGCTAGCTAGTATAAATTAATTAACAAGCTCCTTGCAAGAAACCATATCAATCCAGCAGATAGCTTAAACATAACCATTTCTCTCTTTTTTCACGACCCTTGAGAAAAAAATGCAGATCTTCAGCAAAGTGTTGAGAGATACTGATGTCCGTGTTCGGTTCTC
>Ga0325410_1007401_pt1 | contig 11999 bp, 10 predicted proteins | sample PopdelMetagenome_16_FD_206182 | JGI IMG/M metagenome (GOLD analysis project Ga0325410, IMG submission 206182) | Populus deltoides microbial communities from Bellville, Georgia, United States - Xylem-PdIQD-R3 | ecosystem: Host-associated > Plants > Phyllosphere > Stem > Wood/Secondary xylem... | reverse complement strand
ATGATGCCACATTGTCTACTATGGAAGTGTCATTTTATTTTATTTTCTTAAAAACCATGTCTAACGTCATTGATGGTTAGTTGTAACTTGTCTTGACAATGAAAAGCAGCTTCAAATGGTCTTCTGCGTAAATCTGCAGTCTGTATCCTTTAAGAGCGATCGCTTTTTCAAACCCATGAAATAAGCAACTCTTATTTATGATTCGGTTTGAAACAAAACAACCAGTTCTCTAGCGTTCTTCATCGAACTCAATTGCAGAATGTTATTGTCTCTATGCAAAGCATGCTGGCACCGACAATGAATGAATCCATGAAAAATTTTCTCGCCTTTTCTTCCGGGATGCAAACCTGAGCTGGTATGGTGTGTTGAAAATAAATTAGATCGGTATGGTTTGTTGAAAATAAATTAGATTTGTTTTTTTTTTTTTTTTTTTGTGTAAAATAGAGGAACCGGTGGAGTGGTTGAATGGTAGAATAATTTTTCTAGTTAGAAAAGGTTTTCTTGTTTAGTTTAATTTTTATTTAGGATTTTAGATTTATAGATAAACTTGTAATCAGAGTTATAATATAGTATATATAAAAAAAAACTTAGAGAAAAATACTCTATAAAGAATATCTTCCTCTCAAAATCTCTCTTGATCTTTAGCTTTGCAATTCAACATTATTGTCTATAATAAGTTTTTTGAATTGATTTTCTTTCAACAATTGGTGTCAAGCTTATTCTTATTATTTGACATGGCCAATCTAAACTTCTTACTCTAGTGTCCTTGTTTGACAAAGGATAATCATGAGATTTGGTGTATTTGTGTGAAAGCTCGGTTAAGTTTCCAGGATGTGTGGGAAACAATTGCGAAAAAGCTTTGAAGAGCCTGCAAAATAAGTGACATTGACATCAACCCAAAGGAAGGCCATACATAAAGCACGAAAGAAGAATCAACAAGCATTCATAGTCATCCACTAATGTTTGGATGACACCACTTTTGAGATAGTGGCTGATGCAACCATCACTAAGCAATTATGAGAAATTTTGCAACAATTAAACCAAGAAGATGATAACTTATAAAAGGTAAGCTTGCAAAAGTTACATGGTGCTTTGAAAATATGCATATGCTTGAATGAGAGAATATCTCAAATTACTTTGTTAGAGTATTGACCATATACAATCTGATGAAAAGATACGGGGAGAAGATGGAAAAAACACATGTGATAGAAAAGATCGTATGCTCACTATATAAGGAATTCCATTATGTAGTGGTCGCAATAGAGAAATCATAAAATTGTGAATTTTTTAACAATTCAAGATTTCATGGAAAAACTACAAGCCCATGAAAAAAGAGTCAATGAAATTCAAGAAGATATGGATGCACAAACACTCTTCTCAAAATTCTTAACAAAAGAGAAGCAAGATGACTCTAGATATATCCAAGGAGGTAGAGGTCGTGGCAAGACAGAGGAAGATGAGGACAAGACAGATTTGAAAGAGAAGACCGAGACAGCCTCAACAGATCAATCCGTCGACCGATTGAAGCTAACCAGTCGACTGGATTCTCAAACATTAGCAATTCAAGACCTAGGTTTGACAAAATAAAAATTAAGTCTTATAATTGGCAAAACATAGGTCATTATACCAGGGATTGCTAGAATCCAACCAAAAGGGTTGAAAAGAATGCTAATCTAGTAGTAGAAGAGGAGCAAAAGACCACCTTATTACTAGTCCATGATGAAAGAATGGAAACCAAAGAAAACATGTTGTATATTGACAATGGAGCCAGCAATGACATGTGGAGATAAATAAGTTTATGGATCTTGATGAATTAATTAAAGATAATATCATATTTGTATATCATTCAAATGTTTTTATCAAAGGAAAATGTATATTCTGATTCAAATGAAAGATGGTAGTCATCAATTTATTGGTAATGTATATTATATCTCAACTATAAAATGCAATATATTGAGTTTGAGACAAATATTGGAGAAAGGTTATGAAATTAAGATGGAAGATCATATTTTGACATTACTTGATACTCATAGAACTATGATAGCAAAGATAACCATGACAAAGAACATGATGCTTTTGCTAAACATGGAGACAAATGTGCCTACATGCCTAAAAACATGTGTGAAAGATCAGACTTGACTTTGGCATATGAGACATAAACATATAAACTTTAATAGTTTGAAGAAGATGATGCAAAATGAGATGTTGAAGGGTTTACCATTTATCAAACATATGAATCAGTTGTGTGAAGGATTTTTAGTGGACAAACAATTCTGTAAAAGTTTTTTAAAATAGTCTACATCTAAAACAAGTCAACCCCTACAAGAGATACACGTAGACGTATACAATCCTATTCAACCATACTTATTTGATAAAAAATTATATTTTCTACTCTTTATTGATGATTATAATAGAAAGCCATGAATATTCTTCTTAAAAAAGCCTAATGTATTTAATTGTTTTAAAAAGTTTAAGGCATTAGTTGAAAAAGAAAGTGGTTATTCTATAAAATCACTTAGGATAGATAGGGGGTAAATTTTATGTAATAAGTTTAATGAGTTTAGTAAAGATCAAGGTATACAAATACTCGTAACAATATCTAAATCCCCACAACAAAATGGTATGGGAGAGAGAAAGAATAGAAGCATCATCAACATAGCGTGAAGCATGCTCAAAATCATAAAGATGCTATAGGATTTTTAGGATGAAGTTGTAGATTTTGTTGTTTACTTGTCAAATAGGTGTCATACAAAAGGCTTAGGTGGTATGACTCCACAAGAAGCATGAAATGAAAAAAAAGCCAAGTGCTACTCACATGAAGGTGTTTGAGAGTATTGAATATATGTATATAAATGACTAAGTATGGATCAAGTTAGATGACAAGAACAAAAAGCTAATCTTTACGAGTTATGATCAAAAGTCCAAAGGATATAAGCTTTACAACCCTAATAAAGGAAACATGGTGATTAATATGGATGTTGAGTTTGATGAAGAATGAGAGTGAGATTAAAAGGTAGATGATGGTGAGGAGTATGACATTTTATCAGTTCTTGATGAAGAGGAAAAGAAATATGAATATCATCAAGAACTAGTTACACCTCCATAATCACTAATGAACTCAAATTCACGTTTATCATCTTTTTCTAGTAAAAGTTCAAGTAGTGACAACCCACCAAGTCCATAAAAAAAGATGACGAGCCTTAATAACCTGTATAAAGTAACTAATCCAATTGATAATGATCTAACACTATATTATCATCTTGCCACATATGAACCTATAGTGTTTAAAGAAGCAATAAAGGATGAAAAATGAAGAATTGCTATGGATAAGGAGATTTCATCAATTAAAAAGAATGACACATGAAAATTGGTTCTTATACTAAAAGGAAAGAAACCAATGTGTCAAGTGGGTCTAAAAAGAAAAGAAGAATGTCAAAGGAGAAATAGAGAGATACAAGGCGAGATTGATGGCAAAAGGCTATAGTCAAAAGCAAAGAATTGACTATGATAAATTTTTTGCTCCAGTTGTTAGATTGGAGACCATTCGATTGATAATTGTCATAGTTGCCCAATGTAGATGGAAAATCTACCAAATGGATGTCAAGTCAGCCTTTCAAAATGGATTTCTTGAAGAAGATGTCTATATTGAGCAACCTATGAGTTATGAAGTGAAGAGACATGAAGACAAGATATTAAAGTTGAACAAAACCTTATATAGATTGAAGCAAACCCTAAGAGCTTGATATAGTCGCATTGATAGTTATTTCTTGAAGAATGGATTGGTAAAATACCCCATGAATATACTATCTATGTAAAGATAAAAGAGAGTGGTGATACTTTTATTGTATACTTATATATGGATGACTTGATCTTTACACACAATAACCCAAAGATGTTTGGAGACTTCAAGCAAGCAATTATCAAAGAGTTTAAGATGACAAATATTGGTCTTATGATCTACTACCTAGGGATTGGAATCAAACAAGGAGAATATGAAATCTTTGTGAGTCAAGAGAAGTTTGCCAAAAAGATTCTCAAGAACAAAATGGAGGGTTATGCAAAAGTGAACACTTTAGTTAAGTGTGAAGCGAGGTTGTCAAGGAATGATGAAGGAGAGAAGATAAGCTCTACAACATTCAAAAGCCTAGTTGAGAATTGAAATATTTGGAATGCACTCGTCCAGATATTCTCTTTAAAGTAATACTTATGAATAGGTTTATAAAGACACCAACTATGACTCATTTTAAAGCATTGAAGCGAATTCTTCGATATATCAAAGGTACCATAAGTTTTGGCTTATTCTATAATTACTTTAACAACTTTGATCTTGTGGGCATAGTGATATTGATTGGACCAAAGATATGGATGATAGAAAGAGCACTACAAGTTTTATCTTTTACATTGGAGACACAACATTCACATGGAGTTCAAAGAAGCAATTTATAGTCATATTATCAACTTGTGAAGTTGAATATATAGCTGTTATAACATGTGTTTGTCATTCTATATGGCTAAGAAGATTTTTGAAGGAGTTGCAAATGCCATAAAAGAAGCCTATAAAAGTTTATGTGGACAATTTATTAGTTATTGCCTTAACAAAGAATCAAGTATTTCATGACAAAAGTAAGCACATTGATACAAGATTTCATTATCCACGAGATTGCATTACAAATAAGAAAGTTGAAGTCAAATATGTAAAACCCAAGACCAAGTCGCAGATATTTTCACAAAGTCACTCAAACATGATGTTTTTTTCTAAGAAAAAAGATATGCTGGGAGTAATCAGAAATCAAGTTTAAGGGGGATGGTGAAAATAAACTAGATTTTTGGTTTTTTTTTGAAAAACAGAGGAACTAGTCTGCCGGTTGAGAACCGGTCAACCGATTGAGTCGATAAAATTACTTTCCTAATTATAATAGGTTTTCTTGTTTAGTTCAATTCTTTTTTTGCCTAATATTTTAGGTCATAATAGAATTGTAATCAGAACTATAATATAGAGTGTATAGGAAAAAATAACTTAGAGAAAAACACTTAATAAAGTTTATCTTTCTCTCAAATTTGCTCTTGTTGTTTAGATTTGCAATTCAATATTATTGTTCATAATAAGTTTCTTGAATTTATTTTCTTCCAACATGGTATATGTAGCCAATCTACCCACTTTTGACGCAAATATGCTTCAATATTCATCAAAATTAAATTACAAAATCATCAAGTACTAGATATGAGCAGTCATTATTAGAAAACATCAACGATATCAAGCAATACATGAAAATTGAACTTAAGGTTCCATGATTATATGGAGTGAACTCTCTTAAGATGCTTTTTAGCCTGGTAGCGTTTAGTTACTATCTCGGGACAAAAGAAATGATGATGAAGATAAAGAAGACAAGATAGAAAAGGAGACGAAAACATAATTATGTTTGGTAATAATTTACAAAACAAAGTGACTACCTTTGTATCATGTTTGGTTATGGTGAAGAAGATAAAATAAAATATGAAAAAAAAAATCTATTTTACCCTTATATAAAATATGACCCTCTCGACTCGTGACCTGGGTCTTGCCCTGGTCAACCAAGTCGAGTTTTAAAAATATAATAATAAATTTTATTCTTACATTGACCAAGGTCAACCTGTGTTGACTTTCCTAATCCGTGACCTAGGCTCTACCTTGAGTTGACCCCCGAGTCAAGTTTTAAAATTATGATAATAATAGATTTTATTTTATTTTGACTCGGGTCAACTTGCGTTGACTCTTCTGACACATGACTCGGGCCTTATCCCAGGTTGACCCCTGAGTATGGTTTTAAAAGTATGATAATACATAATAACTATTTTTGTCCTTACATTGATTTGAGTCCATGATCAACCTCATTTGTGACCCAGGCCTTACCTAAGTTGACCCCTAAATCGGATTTTAAAATTATAATAATAACCATTTTTATTTATAGGTTCACTCGAGTCAGCCCGACCAATGACTTGGGCCTCAATCATTGACTTATGCTTTACCCCATATCGACTCTCAAGTTGGATTTTAAAACTATAATAATAACCATTTGTATCCTTACATGTTTTAGTTAAATAATTTTTGAATTGAGAGTTTTTTACAAGGATATTTTAGAAAAAAAATATTATCTCTAAAAAGATATTCTTTTTATACATCTTGTTCTGAAAATATAAAAATTCACTTTAAAATTATTCTAAAAATAAATTTATTTATATATTTTTATTTTTTTAACCAAATATATTTTTATCCATGTTGTTTCTACTTTTATGTTCATGATCAGTAACCAAACACTATCTAAAATAGTGTTTTCTCCTTCATGGTTCTATTATAAAACAGAAAGGAAAGAAAAGACCCGCAGCACGACACAAGTTTGTAATGCAAATAAGATAGGATTTTATCTCAAAAGAGACAGTTTCTCTAGTAATATTATAATCATATGTAAAGCATGATTACATCCAGAGCTTTACAACCCCCGAGACCTAATCAACAACCAATCAAAGAATAGAACTTACAGAAATAGCAGTAGTAGTGAGAAAATTCTGATAAAATCAAATCGAACGAAACAAAAACCTAGTTAAAAGATCAACAAATTTCAGAATGAATTAAGAAACCACCATAGATGGATCAATATCAAAATTTTCTATATCCTAAAACATTCTTGCCAACACCAGCACCAACTTCTCTACCTCCTCTGTTTCCTCTGTTATCACCATTAATAGCATTTGCAGCAGCTAAAGGCAATCCTTTTAATTCTTCAACACTTGCATAACTCTTCCTCGCCATTAACAACCCACCATTCCTTTTCTCCCCAGCATTTACAGACTTACTCCCTCTCGAATTCGATAGAAACCTATTATTAGTTTTTGACACATTCTTAGACGGAGGAGTTAGCTCTTGCCGTGGCTTCCGGTTTTCTTTCCTCAAAGTAGCAGAGAAATCAGGCACTGATTGAGCCAAGATAGAGGACCCTTTTCTTGAATTCCCTAAATTTCCATGAAACTTCACTTGTTTCTTTGGTGGAGTTTGTTTAAAATCAGTCTCTTCATAATCTTGTTGCTTTAACATCGTCGTTCTTAGTTTTCTCTCTCTTAACTTTGCATACGCTCTGTATCTTGGCCCTCTTTCCATGATATAACTCTCAGTGGTCAGTTTTAAAGGCATCGGTTGATCAGAATCTGCTGAGTTTTGAGAAAGAATTAGAGAGATATGATCAAAGGCTTGAAAGAGATATTGAAAACTAGGGTTTTATTAATGGGATTGGTTTAGATGGCAGTTAGTTTCTGCCATTGTTGATGGTTTCCTCTCTATTTTTGTTATGTTTCTTTAATTGTTCTGGGTAGCTTCAAGTTTTCGTGTTGCTTAAGAATTTGATATTGCAATGGTCAAAAAATGGAGACAAAGAAACCCTTTTGGTCTTGTTATAATAGTTTACCATTACAACGTTATGGGTAAAAGGTGTTGAATCGTCATGGATTCTAGATTGATTCTTTGTGATGGTTTTGATTGGTGTTTCGTGATGGATCAAGAGCCATCCATTTGTGATTATTTGATTTGGGTACAGATTATTTTTGTCCCTTTCTAAGGTGGAAATGAAAGGACTTTTGTGTCCCTTTGTTGATGAAGTAAACGATGTCATCACCAATGGTAAGATGGCTATTTCAAAGCTTTACATATGGCAGGCAGCCTGCGACAATAAAAGGAAAATAAGAACATGATTGGACTAGTACGTTTGATTATTATTTTTAAATAGTTAAAAAGAATTTCAAGTATACAATTTCATGTCAAAAATATCATCTCAAATACGCTTGTATCTTCAACCACAAGACATGATACCCAGTTAAACCAACCAAATATGGATTTTTTTTTAAATTAGTGCAAAAATTTTAAACTTTCAAGGGAATAACGTTTGAAAAAAAAATGCACTAAAATCGTACTTCTAAAACGAGAAAATTTAAAATGTCGCACTTTACAAGTGTGACAATAATTAAAATTTAAATAGATCGAAGAATATATTGAACAAACAACGTTGTCTCTCTCATGGAAAAAACTATTGCCGTCCTCACTTCTCTCCTAAAAAACATGTTAAGCACTTAGATTTTTCCCTTAAATCAACTAAAAATCAAATTCATTCTAGTATTTAAGCATCCTTTGATGTTTTTGTGTTGAAAATTCATCGTTCCCTTTATTGGCACCACCGCTTCCTCTGCTGCCCGAACCACTCTTGTACTCCTATAAGTAAGATAAACATACTACATTGCTATTAATTTGTATTTGGTTTGATTGAAATCAAATAATTATTTTTGGTTGAATTTAGGGTTTGCTGAATCAATGATAAATTAATTAAAAATACATTTAATTAAAGTTTATTTGATATAGTTGAACATGAAAATAAGTTGAGTTAATTATTTCAATTTATTATGTATTGTGTTTAATTTATGTTAAGTTGCCAAATTATAAATTTTATGTATATTGTTGGAATCGAATAATAATGTAGTTAAATACGCACACACGTTCATGCAATAGAGCATAAATGTGGTTGAATTATGACGAATTACATGTTTTATTGAATTGTTGATAACTTGACGAATTTAGTATTTTCTTAGAATTAAATTAATTTGCTATGAATTTGTTTTTGAATTAATGTAATTGAGCATCAAAAAAATATCAATTAATATCATGAATTATGTTTAATTTTTTTTGTTAAGTTTGCTTTAACGTTAAATTTTAGAAATTTGATTGAATTTGCCATGAATTTTTTCAATTAGGGTTGGGATAATGCAATTTAGTTAAAATTATGTTAAATTGACTAGAATTCAATTTTTTTTTTACAAAATGTCTAACAACATATTTATGTTATATCATTGTGGTGTGTGGTGGCTATATTGTTCCTAAAGTGAACATTAGTATCACATACAATGACAGGAGCAATTTGTTGTTAACTGGTGATTTAGGCATGTCGTATATAGAAATGAAAAAAATCATTTGTCATGAACTTGGGTGGAATTATAATGATATTGATGTTAAAATGACTTGGAGGTGTCAAATTAGTGAACAACAATATTATCTTGTACTAATTGTGTGTGATGATAGTTTTAAGGCAATAATTGATTCTTTCATTCAAAATGGTTTGAACATAATGATATTATATGTGAGTAGTTGACCAGAATCTGTGTGTGTCAACTTCTACCGGTCTTTCAAATTCAATTAGCTTCTACCGGTCTTTCAAATTCAATTAGTAAAGGTAAAAATAATTTATTGTTAGATCATTTGCTGCAAAGTATAGATGATATTATGTTTGACAATTCTTTTGTTGATCAACATATATTTGACTATTATGAGCCTAGTGACAATAAAGATGATGTTGATAATGATGTTCATGGTGAAATTATTCCTCATGTTCATGAATTTAGAGATGCTTCTAGGTTTAGTTTTGTTGTTTCACATGATTGAGTACTTAGTCATAAATGTATGTCAGGAGAGTCTGAATTGGTGGTTGGTCAAACATTTAATAGTAAAAATAAATTGACTAATGTTGTTAAACGGTGGCACATTGCACACTTGGTTGAGTACCGAGTCAAATGATCAAACTCAACATTTGTTCAATTACAATGTATGCAAGCACCAAATTGTAAGTGGTATTTGCATAAGGGATATCATAAAAGATCATATTCATTTGAGATAGCAAAGTTAAAAGGGCCATATACATGCTTTTCGACCTTTTTCCAAAAAAATCACCATCAACTTGATGCAAATTATATTGCTAGTGCTATATCAACCTTTGTAATGAATAATCTTTCAATGACGGTTGTAAGCATACATGATGAAATAAAATTGTCGGATATGACAGTCCAAGCTATAAGGGTTACACTTCATCTCCTACTAGGATGCAAGTATTGCGATGTTATTTTTGCAATTATATACATTTATATTGTGTTTTTGAAACTTTGAAAAATGCAATTAAACTGACATGTTTTTAATGCAAGGTGGTGTGTTGGACGAGTTTTTGAAAATAATTCAACATATATGTTAGCATTTTATTGGAGCGAGCTTGATAAACAACATATTATCCATGTATTTTTTGAACTATTTGTTAAATAAAATAATTAACTACATCGAATTATTGTTGTTTGATATTTATTTAACTTATAATTTGTAGGTCATTTGAACGCCTTACTCGGAAGAAAGATTGATCATTTCACCAGCAAGATGGATATATGGACAATAGTGGTACTGCTAGTATGTTTTAAGATGGTTGAGTTACATTGCCTGGATCAGGTAATGCGACAGTTCGGCTACAAAAAACACATTTCAGTCGATATCAATACAAGTGATGTTTTGCACGCCATTACTTGTAGGGATAAAAATAATGATTACGATTGATTAGGTCGGCATAATGCTCATGTTGGGATGCATAAAAGGGATGAGATATTTACAAAGTTGCGTCCTGTGATTACTGATGAGGAGTATATGATTTAATACATGAATATAACACGACAAATTATTACTTCGACTTCTGAACAAGTTCCTCCACCTGAATATATGTAGTACGAGCAACATGCCTAACGGATTCAACATCACGTAACTAATAAAATCTTTTTATAATTAAATATATTAACCATTGAATTTTATGTATTTATCTTTTAATTTAAAATTAATATTTTATTAATATTAAGTTGGCTTTTTGCTATGGAAAGGCTGAGAGACCACATCTTATCTTCGCTGTACTGACGAAGAAAGCGAAATTCACACCATAGCGTTCAGGTGGTTAAATGTTTGCCGCACTTGACTTAAAACCTTAGTGAGAGACTAACTCTTGATGATATCATGACAGAGAACAATGCCACTCAGGTAAAGCAGGAGTTGGATCCGATTGTGCTACTAATGAGTGTGGATCATTCAATAGACATAGATAGATAGATATATTATGTTTAAATATTTTAAAATTAATTGAATATTGTATTATTGAATTATTTTATATACATTTTGCATGTATAAATGTTTTTTTTTGCATTCCTAAGGCTACTACAATCTAACCGTTTTATCAAATGTTCAGCCGTTTCTCAAAACAGTTGCAAACCATGACATTTCAATAATGTTGCGGTTCAGAAATGCAACATTTCAATAATGTCATGGTTGTGAACCGCGATATCAGTTGTCACAGTTCTAAAACACGACATGTATCAAATGTTGCATTTCTAAACCGCAACATCTTCAAACCATGCTATTTCATCAAAACTTTCTATAATATTTCAGCATTTAATTATATTTTGGGTGCTAATTGTCTAATTTATCCAAGATAGCTTTGCAGAAAACAAGCAAGCGTGTAACACTAGATCCAGCCAGATTAGTAGCTTGTCATAAGGTTTCAGCAATTAAGCAAAGATTTATGCAATGACTAGCCTATGACAAGCTCTAATCAATAATAGTTTTTTTTTTTTTGGATTCGAGGAAACCTCACCCCCTGAAAAGCGCACTTTGTGGGCTCAGGTAAGGGAGTAAAACTCCGGTTGCCCCAGGCTCTTACAAGAGGTGCACGCCCTGACTCGAACTCGAGACCTTCTGTGCAGATCTCAAACCCTTTGCCATCACGCTACACCCCTAGGGGACTCTAATCAATAATAGTGCTAAACAACATCTAAAACCTGAAAGACAAATGACATAAAAGCAGAATAACCAGAAAACTTGTAGATCATTTTGGTTTGGTATGACTTAGCGGGACTTTGGCATGCTTGAGCTTAAGATCGAAAACAATCATCCCATAATATGACTGCATATATGAAATTGCGTAACAAAATAACATGACAGTGAAATTTATCTCTCAGTCATATGACCTCAATTAACATGAGATGCAGACACTGCTGGCCAGAGGGAGCCGAGGATGACATCGACAATAAATGGTTAAGCATCCGTACATTAATTACTGCAAGGAAGCTTACAAGAAGCTACATCTTTTGGCTCAAATGTCAGAAGCTCTCAACTTTACTGAGATGGTTTT
>Ga0325410_1007400_pt1 | contig 12001 bp, 12 predicted proteins | sample PopdelMetagenome_16_FD_206182 | JGI IMG/M metagenome (GOLD analysis project Ga0325410, IMG submission 206182) | Populus deltoides microbial communities from Bellville, Georgia, United States - Xylem-PdIQD-R3 | ecosystem: Host-associated > Plants > Phyllosphere > Stem > Wood/Secondary xylem... | reverse complement strand
AATGGTTTATCAAGTAATTACACAATTTCAATGTCTCCATTTTCTCTGCCAGGCAACATTGCTAGAAGTGACGAGTGCTGGCTAATATGTTCTTATTAAACTTCTTAAGCCAATATTCTGACAGGCGCAATGAACTCATACCAGTTCAAATTTACCATAATCAAATATGTCGAGGAATAAAATTGATGTGTTAAATAATTTGTTGATCTTTTAATTCAAGTAATTTGATTCATTCTCTATAGTTAAGGTATTTGGTGACTTGATATAGAAAGCCCAAAGAGTTGATAAGTGGTAGCAAGTGACGTCTAGCAAGGCAGGTGATCGGTAACTATGGTAATAGCAGGTGGTGTCTAGCAAACTAAATGATTGTTAGTTGATACTTGTAAAAAGTTTTTTTTATATATATATAGACATGAAGATTCTCTAATGATAAAATCAAGAACTTTATAGAGAAAAAAAGTGCAGTGACATTTTAAAAAGATATACTCTGAAAATATATTTGTTAAAAATATTAAGAATAAAGAGATTGTAAACCTTTGACTTGAGGGATTCATGATGTATTTATAACTCACGAATCTTATCATTTTATGAAGACAAAGGACTAAAGTGTATGAATCTTATTCTTTTATGAAGAGAAGAGACTAAAGTGTAATTTTATCATCGTGATATTTTAAGTGTATTCTAACTAAAATAATAATAAGTACTAATCAGTATAACATAATTATTTGTAATAAGTGTTGAGCTCGGGCACCTTTAAAAGTGAAAATAAATTCAGATATATTACTTAAACCTAAATATACTGGGCTCAAATATGATAACCCACGAGGGTGCTAGACAGCACGCCCACGAGGATGCAGTGGGTGTTTGCCAAGTGCAATGCATGGGTGTACATGCACTGGGCGAACACCCAGTGCACTTGCCTGGGCGCATGTTCCTGGCATGTTCCTGGTAAGTGGGCTCAGCTCCTTACCCCAGCCCATATTTTTTGGGAGCTACTGTAGATAACTGTTGAGAAAAAAAAAAGATTTACAGAGCTGTTTATATATATATATATATATATATATATAATTTTTTTCTTATAATGAGCTGTGTAATTATACTTAAACTCAAATTAAGCTGATATCATCATTCATTCAGATATCAATACTTCTGACGGAACCCATTTTTATCCAAAGAATTATATAAATTACCTTAATTTCTTGTTTTAATTATACTTAAACTTATGTTTCCAATTAAAAAACCTTATTGTACCTAGTGAAAACTCGTGGATATAAATTACCTTAATTTCTTGCTTTAATTATAATTCATAATTGTTTAATCTTTTATATTATTGGAAATGCATTTTTCTCTAAGAATTTACTAGTTTTTCCTTTTCTTTTAAAAGAAAAAAAATTAGAAAAACTCGACGATATAAAACTCTCAAGTTTGAACCCAATTATTACTTAATCTTCCATACCTGCCCATATCGCTGTCTCTTAACTCTTATTGACTGTTGTGGTAATAACTAACTAAACAATTTAATTAATTACTTAATTTTTTTATATACAATTTGATAATTTAGAAAGATTTGATAGATTTGATTGAAAGTGTGATAAAAATTATTTTTAAATATATTTTTATTTGAAAATTTAAAAATAATATTTTTAATTTATTTTTAATATTAACCTATTAAAATAATTTATAAACATAAAAAATATAATTTAAAATTAAAAAGCAATTAATTTTTTTAAAAATATAATTTAACCGCATTGCTAAGATATAAAAAGATAAAAATAAAATAAAAATCATTTAGATAATGATAAAGTGGTAAGAGTTTGGAATCAAGAAGTTTGCTTTTTCTGTAGTCTCAGGTTCGAGTCCTATAGTTGCTTATATGATGGTCATAGGAGGTTTACATGATTGTTAACTTCAGAATCCGTGAGATTAGTCGAGGTGGGCGCAAACTTACTCCAACACCTAGGTAAACTAAAAAAAAAAAAGGCCAAATAAACAAAATAAAAAGGAAATTACATATACACCACTGCCCCCATCCAAACAAGATCATATTTTTTGAAGTTAGGGTTTTTCACTCTCTCTCTCGGCAACCAAAAAAGACGTTGCAGAAGAAAAGAGGTTAATCTGCAGAACCACAATGACAACCGTCGTCCCCACCTCCGAAGAGGATCCAGCCCTCTCCGTCGTCCGTTTCACCTCCGAACTCGCCTGGTCCGACGCCGGTCCCGAGGTGTCAATTTTTCTTTTATTATACGTCTTCTTAATCTATAAATCTTATTTTTAAAATATTATCTTTTATTTATATTCTCTCCCTGTATAATCATTTTTTAATTCGCTTTTTTTTTTAATTCCTAATGGGAAATATTATTTTGGCTGATTTATTTAAAATTGTTGAATATGTATATTTAATTGCGTTTCGCGGTCGGATTGGTTGGTATGGTAGGTTATGGAGCAACAAGTGAGTAGGCTGTTTGTGGAAGCGCAGGAATGTATGGTGACGAATAGGTGGTTGGATTTGACTTCTTTAATGTTAACTTCTGCTGACATTGTTTTCTCAAACTCCAAGGTCTCTGAGAAAGGTACTCTCTTTTTCACATCGAAAATTTAGTTTGTGTTGATAAAAAAGGTGTTAGCTAACGCCAAAATGTTTAGTGAATGTGTAATATATGAATTAGATGCAACGAGATTGCAGTTTTTATTACTATCAGCATGCTGTTCATGTTATGGTAGGGGAGCAGAGGAGGGTTTTCATTAGATTTTTTTTTTTTATCTTGGGATCTAAAGGAGGTCGTTAGGGATGTTTATTTGATCGTCAAAAGTGCTTATGCTAACAAAATACGAGCTGGGTGTTTTATTTAGACAGCAATAATGAAATGGGTAGAGATATTGTAACTTGCATTTTTATTCTTAGAGATCGTATCATAGTTCTAACATGAGCTAGTGTGTCAATTTTTGTCTTCTTCCCTAGATCTTGAGTGCATCTTCACTGTCATTTGCAATCTCGTCACCAAGTCTAGAAGTCCAGATGAAGAACTTGAGATGGCAAAACTTATATGCGCAAAAATTATTCAACAACCAAGTGACAAGCCTGCATTGCGCCTAAAGATGTAATATGGCATGATGATATTCATTACAGTTTATAATTTTTTGAAGTCACTATCTTATACCTACCTCTTTTACCAGCTTGTTCAATCTGTATAACCTACTGGATAATGCATACTGCCGGTTCTATGTTTTCATGAGGGCCCTAAATTTGGCCGTGAGTGGAAAAGTCACTGAACATGTCATTCCTTCTTTCAAAAAGATTGATAGCTTCTTGAAAGAATGGAATCTTGAAGTCCAAGATCAGAGAGAGCTTTTTCTCAGTGTTGCTAATGCACTAAAAGATAGTAAGAGGTATGACAGGAAGAGATTTCACAAATGAAAGTGAACTTACCTTTTCATCTATTCAAGTTCCATTGTGCATTTTTCTTCTTTAGTTGTATTCAGAAAATGTGTTACTTTTCTATTGTTCTTCCAGCTCTGCAAAGGATTCTTTCAAATTCTTGACCAAGTATTTAGCAACTTTCTCCGACGAGGACACATATAAAATGGGTGAAGCCAAGGAGGAAGCTGCGCGTACAATTATTGAATTTGTCAAGGCACCAGACATGTTTCAGGTATTACTGAATTTTGATGATCTATTTGGGTGCTATCTTCAAGCATGAAAAGGCATCTCGTGGGCTGTCCTGATGTGCTCAATCTTAAGAGACTACATTAATTACAGCCATAAAAGGCAAATCATCCTAGTCTTTTTTGGGAGCTTACATAACAGTTCAATCCTTTTTTAACCGTGTCTGGACACTGGCTATTTTGGTTATTCAGCTATTGTAATTTCTGTTATGTTCTTAAAATGGTTAAACTTTCTTGTTCTGAAATGATAGGAAATATCTTCGATTATGTTAATGCAATTGTAATATAAAGGGATTGTGGAATTCTTGACTCGGAATTTGAAATAGAATAAAAATGCTGGTTGTACTTTAGATTTCCATATCTAGGCATTTTTTTTTGTCTTTACTACCCCTGTGGTCAGCTTACTTCAGATTTCTACTAGTGTTGTTTGTTTCCCCTAGTAATGGCTTGTTGTTTTTTGCATCAATTCATTTTTTCAGTTTGTGTAAGATTCTTTATTCCTGGATTTTATCTAATTTGGAGTTGAGATATTAATTTGTTCAATTATATGATGCAGTGTGATCTTCTAGATATGCCTGCTGTAGGGCAATTGGAAAAGGATGCTAAATATGCATTGGTATATCAACTACTAAAGATCTTCCTGACTCAAAGACTGGATGCTTATTTGGAGTTTCAAGCTGCGAATTCTGCTCTACTGAAAAGCTATGGTATTACTATTGGACTTGTTAATCCAAGTCACTGGCTGTTAGATGAGCTGATATTTCTTCAAAGTTTCATATGTCAAACATTAAGAGTATTTTGTTTATTCATGTTTGTTCTTTGTTATAGGTCTTGTTCATGAAGATTGTATAGCGAAGATGCGGTTGATGTCTTTGGTGGATCTTGCATCACATGAATCTGGTCGAATTCCATATGCCCTCATCAAAGATACTCTTCGGGTAAATTGGCTCACCATTCTGCTTTTACTAGGCTTGTCATTGTCTTTATTTTAATCAGATTGTTTGGAGCGTCCTTGCAGATTGATAATGATGAGGTGGAATTATGGGTAGTCAAGGCATTAACTACCAAGTTAATTGACTGTAAAATGGACCAGTTGAATCAAGTTGTGCTTGTGAGGTACTCTTTCTCTCCCTCTACACACACACACACACACACAAACACAGAGAAACATGTCTTTGTGCCCTTTCATTATATCAGGACTCCAGTGCTTATAACTTCACAATGACTTGCAAAAGTGAGTTACTTTAGAATCTAATATCAATGCGATGTGCAGTTCTTGTACCCAGTGTGTATTTGGGCTGCGACAGTGGCAGGCGCTAAGGACAAAGCTTGGTACATGGAGGGTGAGAATTCCTAGAATCAATATTGTTTAGTTCTTGCATTTACTATCTGGAATATGCGTTCTGTATTGTTTCTGAGGATCAAAATTTTATATTGAAATGTTTTCAAAGGAAGAGCTGTTATACTGTTTCCCAGCAAAATAGAAAGTCCAATGCTGGGTGGTCCTGGGAAAGCGAAGGAAATTTTATTAAAGTCAAACATTTCCCTACCTTTTATGCTAGTTTCATTGTGATTGGACTTTAACATTGAAGTTGCATGTTTTCCAGGGTAATATTGAGAGTGTCATCAACACCATCCAAGCTAACAAGATCACTGAAGATAGTTCACAGGCAGTGCAGGGAATGATGATTCGTTAGGGGTCATTTAGTTAAAAGGTCAATCTCTAACTGGAGATGGATCTGAATCTGTTGTGGGCTGGAATACACTACTTTTGGTTGCCATTCACTTCAGTTGAAAATTGATAGTGTATTTGGAAATTTTTTGAGAGATGAGCTCTTTTAGTTGTTCTAGCATTTACCATGCGAGGTGGTTTATGGATGGATTGGATGTATCATGTACAAATTCAATGTCTACTTTCTTTTTTGTGACAACTTTTGTTTCACTATCATGAATGCTTGAGTAATAGCTCTGCTTTTTCTGCGCCCCTAGCCAAGGACTTTTGAGCCCTAGGTTCCAATAGCAATAAGTGCAATAATGCATGTCTTCAAGAATGGCTAGTGCATGTTAATAAAAAGCAAATCGCATAATTGGGGGAAATTTCTGTTTATGTTAGGATTAATATTGAGGCTCTGGATTCTACAGCTGAAGGCTCCAACCGTGATCTAGAAATCAGAACTACTCGCCTCTTGACACATGTTCTGCCTTTACACCTCCGGACAAGCTGCTTATGTGAGTTATATTGATAAAGTTGCCAAGATTTATTTTCTTCCATAAAAACATTGCACAATAAAAGGGGCATGGAATTAACAAGAAAACTCCATGGATAGGAAAATGGAGGACAAAACGGCAAGCTTCCAGATGTGCGACATTCGTTCAAAGCACTCTGTTGCCTACCAAAAACTAGAGTGCGGTGCTGGGTCCTTGTAGTTGCCTCCTGACTAGCGCATTGTAAATACCATCCTTGTTGAGAAGTTCTTCATGGGTGCCGCTTTCTGCTATCTGACCGTCAGAAATGACGGCAACAGTATCTGCGCTTTTGACTGTTGACAGCCTGTGTGCAATGACAAGAACGGTCCTGCCCTGCATCAGAGAGTCCATGGCATCCTATCCAACACAAGATTTTATTGTCGGTTAACCATGTGCAAAAAGATACAGAATTGTCATTGAAATGGGCATCAAATTCAAAATTCCTGCCCATTTATTTATTTGCTGTTATATTAATCTTTTGTTAGAGAAAGTTTCAGATCTGTACTTTGTTTGGAAATGCCAATCAATCTCACCTGAACAAGGTATTCACTTTCAGCATCCAGAGCACTAGTGGCTTCATCCAGTAACAGAACTCTTGGATTCATCAATAGCGCTCTGGCAATCGCTACTCTTTGCTTCTGGCCTCCCGACAGCCTCAACCCACGTTCGCCTACAACTGTTTGATACTTTTCAGGAAATGCATCTATGAAGTCATGGGCATTGGCCATTTTCTGCAGTGTCATCACTTCATAAGAAAATATGTATGTATGCTGCAAACAAAAACTTCTATAGATGGCTTTAGGATAAAAATGAAAGGATGACTAAATACTTACAGCTACATTTTCTATATCAGCAAAACTAGCTTTTCCATTGTATCCATAGGCAATATTCTCTTCAATAGAACAGTTGAAGAGAACTGGCTCCTGGCTCACTATGCTGACCTTCATCACAGAAAAAAATAAAAAGCTTGGTTATTAAAAATCTGAGGATATTCAACTCAATCAAATTTTTGACCAGGAAACCTATGATCAAGTCTGTATGACTGAACCGTGTGAGAGTGTCCGTGAGAGAGAGTAGAACACTTTATTACATTGATTGGGATGCTCATAGATCAAGTCATGATTCAGTTCATAATAATGATGCTCCAAATGCCAATGACCACAATTGTGAGCTGAGATGCTGATTAAAATCTTATTTTACCAGAATAAAAGAAGATCAAAGAGGAAATGGTGATGATGCAAGAAAAGCTTTCGTTAGGGAGATAAAATCAGCTTTCCTGCACCTCATAAAAGATTTGTACAGGTTCAACAACATAACCATGTCCATTGTCAAATCTTTTATGCTTGCGTGACCTGCTATGATAGTCTATGAACAGAAATGACCATGACATATAAAGAGAATACCTTTCCGTGAAGATACTTGTGTGATATTTCCGCTAATGGAACCCCATTTAACAAAATATGTCCCTTGAGAGGGTCATAGAACCTTTCAATTAAGTTTGCTATTGTGGTCTGCAAAAGAAAACAAAGAAAATAAACAAACAAATAGATGACAAAAAGACTATAGCATGTAATGAGAGTTGGTTTCCATTGACGTGCTCATTCTTAAGGCAAGATGATGCCAAGAGCTATATGCTTGCCATGAAAGAAAAAAGTGGGGAAAGAAACTTTAAAAAATTGAGGAATGATATTAATGTTACCTTGCCTCCGCCACTTGGACCAACAAGGGCAACTTTTGAGCCTGGACTCAGCTTCAATGTTATACCCTGCAGTTTGACCGATAATAAGAACATGAGGTCATTTAAGTTCAAAAATGAAAAAGTTCTTCAGCTTTGTGGTGCTTTTGAGATACTACAGTCAAAGTGGTTGTCATTTGTCAGTCAGTCAGATTACCTACACGTAAATCTATTTAGTTCTTCAGCTTTCTTGGCTAGGTAATGAAACAGAGCCAAACTGAAGTCTTATGCCCTACATTTCATTTTATATTACTCTTGGTCTTTCATGTTCTACCAGGGAACTAGCAGAGCCTAAGGTCTTAGTCTGCATGGCCAGTCCAGGAGGAGGGGGGGTCAATGCAGTTGATTCTAGCAAAGCGAGGATGAAAAAGAACAGAAATTTTGAGCAAGATAAGTTGATTTTTGTCTAGAAAATTATCATAGTTAAATACCTCTAACTGCGTGATTAAGAAAAGCTATTACCTTAAGTACCATGTGACTTGGACGAGAAGGATAAGCGAACCAGACATCATTTAATTCTACATCTCCATCCAGATCACTGCTCAAAAAGCCATAAAGTTTCAACAGAGGATAGAATCTTGATGGACAAAAGAATACAGATATGAGGTTGGAATACTTTCCAACAAAAAGAAAACAAATCTAATTCAGGACCCCTTATGAAATAAAATTTTTATGTCTCTGCAAAATCGGTTCTTAGAGAAAGTCAATAGTAAAACAGATTTTAAGATAGTGTTTTCTTTTTTTTTACTTTTGTGTGTGTGTGTGTGTGTGTTGGGTGGGGGGGGGGGGGGGATAAACTAACCACCTAGGGCACTTGTCTCCAGATTTTGGCATGCTTGAGATACGATCCAGGAGCTGAAACACTCTCCTGCTTGCCCCAGCAGCTTTCATTGCAGTTGTATATAGTCCAGACAAAGAAGATACAGAAGAGCCAACTGCAGGCAGAAGGATAGGCAAAAAATGAGTATTAATGAAAAAAGTGAAGCTTTCAAGGAAGCAAACACCTTTCTGAGTAAAGAAAAATGGAAGCTTGCACATAGAACATTGGTTTAACATAAAGCATCAGGTGATTTAACCATCACAGGCAGAATGATAATGGATAGTTGCATAAAATTAAGGATTTAGAAAGAATTTATAGCACCATACCAATGTTTTCTACCTAGATTAACACTCAGTTCTCCTCATTCTGTGAAGACGATTGTAAGGCACATATTGTGACAAGTTTCTCTAGCAAGTGGTTTGTGATTTTTGGTCAAACATCAGAATTTAACTTTCTCAAATATTTTCCTTGAAGGTTTCAAACATGTTTCTAATTGAAACAAAAATTTGTGGTTGATCTGCGTTAGTATTCAGTGCAGGCAGTTGAACAGTGAAGGGTACCTGTGAGGCTGTAAAGAATGAAGGATGTAAGAGAGCCTGTGGTCATGACGCCTGTTATCGTCAAGTATGCTCCATAAACTACCACTACAATTACAGATAATGTAGATGCTGCATTTAGTCCTCCAAAAAATAGGCCAACTATCCTCTGTAGTAGAAAAGATTAAAAAAAATACTCAGAAGCTCAGAAAAAGTTTCTATCCATGCAGAGAGAGAGAGAGAGAGAGAGAGAGAGAAAGAGAGACTCACTGCTTGTCTGAGTCCTAGCATCAGCGTCTCATCAACTTTTTCCGAATAATGTGAAATTGTGAATTCTTCTTGAGCGAAAGATCTAACTGTTCGAATGGCCCCAAAAGACTCCTAAAAATCAATTTTACTCAGGAAAAGAAAAGAAAAAAACTTGAGAGTTTCCTGCAACTGTAGTTGCATTTCACTCCATAAATATCAAACTATGGAAAAAGAAGACTAAAGGGAATTTCTTCATACTTGATTTTATTACAGAATAGCCTCATGAACTGAATTCGCAAGCATTCTTAGAAGACTCACGGCATTTATTTCAATAATAAATGGGTGGAGGGGAATAAAGGAAATTCCATTACCAGAAAAAAACACTTTGTTATTTTAACACAAAAATCCTTCACCAAATTTGCAAACTGGTTCTGCCAGGCAGTCTATGCATTCTATCAGCAACAAATTTTCTGTTTAGTCATACATATCCCTGGTGACGCTTACATGACTAGATTCTGCAGTTGAGGCATGGAAAAAAGAAATCTTTTTTTTTTCATGGATCAAAATGAAAACAAAAGGGATTTAGAACCTTCCTAACCACACCAAATGTCAAGTTTGTTGTTATTTTCTTTATGGTATTCATATTAAATGCTTTAACTAATTCTGAGAATGTGGTTTTGCATAAGAGAAAATAAATAAGAGATAGGATAACAATAAGTAAAATAAGCATTTTTCTTTCCTACAAACCTCAGCTATGGAGGCGGCCACAGCAGCTGCAGCTTGAGTTGCATGTGAAAGTTCACGAAGATAGCGCCCAAATTTCTTTACTGCAACTGAAATAACTGGCACTATGGCCAAAGCCAACACTAACCAGGAAAAAAGATACAATAAGCAGAATACCACAGTGATAAAACAGCAGTATTATAAACCCCTCGACATAAAGAAATACCTACATGTTAATTTCCATGATGATGAAAACATGAAGCAAACGCCAATCAAGGCAGTTGTTAGATTACGGAATGCCTCAGAAAGATTGGTTGTGGCGGCATTTTTTATGATCTGGGTGTCCTCTGACAGTCTGCTGAGAAGTTCCCCTGTTCGAGTGACATCATAGAAGGCTATTTCCTGTTGGGGTAAAACCACGTCAAAAGTAAGGAGTTTCTGAGTGGCTGGATGATAATGAGGAGAATATAAAAAGATAAATCTTGAAAATCAGTATCAGCAAATGATTTCCATAGCTTCGTACTGCATAACCAGCCATCTCTGTGATACTTCAACAAATAATTCATAGTTTTTAAAATATAATAAAAAATTAAGATTACTATATATCTGTCTATAAGCTTAAGCTCTTTAACTGAGTGGATGTTAACATGGTATCAAAACCTATTGGTTCAAAAGACCCTATGTTCATGCATCAGTGATCATCAACTATAAAAGCATATATAAAAACACTTTTCAATGGACCCACAGAAGAGAGGTCACACATTACATATATTTCCCATAAAAGAGGGGACATGTATGGAGTAATACAACATAAAAAATACCTCTCCCTACAAACTCAAACTTTGAGCAAGTGAGAGTTTAACAAAACGGTGTTGCATGAACATTTGTAGTTTTGTGGATTCAATAACTAAGGGACTCACCTGATTGATGAGGTGGCTGAATAAGTCCTTTCTTAAACGAGCTACAACCCTTTCACTAGCTGAGGAAAATAACCATGCCCGAAGTGCAGTGCACAGAGAACTAAAACAAGTGAAATGGAAAAATATGGTTGGCAAACTCTTTAAGAAATCTAACTCATCTAAAATAGGTATCTGGATGAAGCATTTTTTTATGTTGTGATTAGGTAAAGTACGTGTCTATGATGAATTAAATTAAAGCTGTAAAATCACAGTGCTATTTTGTAGAGGGCAAAAGATTCAACATTGTAGAGAGCAATAGTAAAGAGAAATTTTGAGTGCAGCCAAAACAAGAAGAGAAGAGGCCATCATGAACTGGAAAGGAAAATAAAATTGTCACAGTAACAAACTAGCATGAATTTCTGATGAGATCTATGGTGTCACTTTTAACTTTTTGCTATATTTAGGAAATCTTAGGCAGTCTTAGTTAACATTTCCCTTGAAATTAAATACAAATTAAGCACTAAAAATAATGCACAGTGTTCAGAATTACTAAAACCAAATGAAACAATCTTGATTGGCATATCAAGGAATTAATCTTGACCGAAGCAGAAACTTCTAGGTAGCAGGCGTGACAAGTTAAATTACATTTATTCATGGAAATTTTAGACTTTAGCTTCATTTACAAACTTCTAGGCTAACAACATAGTTGCCTACTGCCTAAAATGTTACAGCTAGTATTGCACCTCGCTATGGGTGGAAACTATAAGCTGATCATGACCTATTGGTTTTACACATTTACCACAGATATGTCATAAATGCCTTTCTAAGGAATAAGTTGCTGCATGTCATACAATTTAGAAAATACTAATTTACTTAATAATACATGATTGTAATTCCCAGGATATACACTAACTTGTGTGCATTTGCTCTTATTTTCTCTGGTAACAGTAACATATGCGCATGGGTTCTTATTTTCTCTTCCAAATGCTGTTGTGATAACTTAGGCATGCAGGGTGGGGTTCCCCACCCCCCACCCCTCTCTCTCTCTCTCTCAAGGAGCATTTTGTTGGGCACACAGTTCAGCTTCAATGTCCAAGCATCTTAAAACAACTCACATCATGTGTAA
>Ga0325410_1007399_pt1 | contig 12001 bp, 8 predicted proteins | sample PopdelMetagenome_16_FD_206182 | JGI IMG/M metagenome (GOLD analysis project Ga0325410, IMG submission 206182) | Populus deltoides microbial communities from Bellville, Georgia, United States - Xylem-PdIQD-R3 | ecosystem: Host-associated > Plants > Phyllosphere > Stem > Wood/Secondary xylem... | reverse complement strand
AAAAAACATCTAGGCGAGGCTCCCCTATCAAATAAAACCTATTGATACCAATATTGTCAATCAATACTTTTTCTCTCCTTAGAATCTAAGGACTTTCTTTCTCCTCTCTCAAACCAATGACTTGAAAGTAAGAATAATAAAATTTTATAACATAATTGAAATTTTGAAATATTAAGAGACCGAAAAGTTGTGATTTAAAACATAAAAGGACAGAAGTGAGTTTTTTCCCCATTTTTCGAACAACTACCTCTTTTCTCCTTGTTTTACACTTCGGTCCCTCCTTAACAATTCTTGATAAATTGATCATCGATTTGGGCATAAAAAGATGTGATTAAAGAGAAATAAAGTTTAAGAACTAAATTGTAAAAAAAAAAAAAATCATTTGGATTGCTACCCCATGCTTCAACTGCGTTGTAAACCTGCTTCCACCCACCTATCCTTGTTATAACCCAAACAACATGCATGTTGTTCATACAAACGTTCACAAACTTATAATTTCTTTCACCCGACCTCCGGACCAGATACAGCTGACACCACCTTCGTTATCAAGAGTATTCCAGTAAATAATCTACACAATCGTATTGTTTACCAACACCTTAATTGTTTGATTTTCTGGACTTAATTTTATTGTTCTATTTTCACTAATCTATACAGGAATGATCCAGGCCTTGAGGGTTTTAAACCTGCATGAGGGTGGAGTCCTGCTCTCTGCCCGAGCTGTTTTTTAATGACACAGTTGCTGGACCAGAGGTAGCACAAGTACTTGAAATTAGCTGTAGCAAGATGAGAAGAGGAAGTTGGCTTGTGATGTTGGCATTTAACACATTAATGGTAGAGTCAAATTATCATCAAAACTCCTGTGGATATTGCTCATGATGTGTTCTAAGCGAGTTAAATGAGAGACAAGTGTGTCATTATCTTCCATTAGTGAAGTGGTGTTGATGGATGAAATGTCCACCCAAAAACTGCAAGTAATCCAAACCATCAAGTATGCCATCACAGACTAATCCAAACCATTAAAGTCTATGCTATCACACAAAAATCCAAACCATTAAGTTCACTTAATGGCCTACAATACTTAGCGTCTTTATACAGGAGGACTGCCATTTGTGCATTTCTTCACGCTAGTAGAGTTATCAGGAGATTACTAGAACTACCACTAAAGCTTATATGCATTTTCAAGAACGTTCTAAGATATTATGAGCAACTTCCAAACATTAATAGCAGCAGAAGGAACTCTTGTGAAATTCGATATGCAGGAGATGTTTTGGTAACAGAATAGCCAAGAATCTACCTGTTTATTGTCTGGCAAAACCAGAATAGGACTGAGTGGAAGAAGAGCAAAATTTGCTGAACTTGCAGCTCTTTCTAGTTGGCATCGTTGCAGCTTCAAAAGAAACTGCAAGCAGAAGAAATCCATCTCATCAATCATATCAAATGTACATGCTGTCAAGAAGAAATGGATCTTGAAATATCAGAGACTGGGAAGTCATAGCTGTTGATCAAGATAAGGATCTCTAGCAACTCTCGGACTTAAGAATCCTGAAACAGTAGCAGAAACACCAGTAGCATAAGTTTTCAACCATGAGGTGCTGAGCGTCAACCATCCAGTCGGTGCTTGTTCTTGTACTTCAAGCATGCTCTTCCTTTCTTCCTCCACCAGTATGTCAATCCACCTCTTAGCCATAAAAATCTTCACAGCCTCGACCCCTTCCTTGATAACTTCTGGCGGCGGAATTACAAGGGGATTTTGGTCCAAGTTGAGCTTGGTCAAATTATCCAGCCGACCAAATGAATCAGGCAAGGCAGAAATCTGGTTGTTGCTGAGATCAAGTTCCTTGAGGTTTGTCAAATCACCAAAAGTTTCAGGGAGTTCTTTCAGGTCACTGAAATTACCGCTCAAATTGAGGATCTCAAGATTTGTCAATTTCCCAATAGTAAGGGGAAGGCCACGAAGCTCATTGAAATGAGCATCCAGGTGGCGCAGAGATCTCATCTCACCAATAGATGCGGGAAGAGAAAAAATCTTGTTCAGCTGGATCGAAAGCCTCTGAAGATTCAACATTTCATGTCCAATATTAGTCGGCAAGTATGTCAGGCAGTTGAAGCTCACATCCAATTCCAGCAACGACCTGAACCATTGATGAATAAAGTCCACTGTACAGGATTTCTGGTCAAAGGACAAACTTGTAATGAATTAGAATTACCTGCAATGACAAATGGTGTCAGGCAAGACCTCTATCTTGTTGCTAGAGACATCCAGGATTTTCAAGTTCTGCAGTAATCCAATTGAATCTGGCAGTGCTTCTAAGAGATTTGAAGCAAGATTGAGCTCCTCAAGAATTTCTAACCCAGTTATTGAATCAGGAATGACCTGTTTCACACACACAGGTTACTCAGTTACTAGGAAAAAATAATACAAGTAATAACCATTTATGAAATGGGATTGGATTGACAAATTAATCATCAAGATTTCAGTTGGGGCTACACCAAGAACAAACTTTTTACTACCACGAATGCAAACAAACAGCACTATGTTTATTTATCATAATAAAAATATCCATCCACGAAGCAAAACAAGTATGAGAAGTTACATATTGCAGTTAACAAGTCAGGTTGGTTCTCAATGATTTGCATATCTCATGCTCAGCATTATAGGATTCATGAACAATAAAGAGGGAAAGATTTGAAGGCCAGATTTACAGCTATCGTATAATTATTTTTAACTAATAAACTTGAAGTTTTCCTAAGCACTAAGTTCTACATAGAGTTCCAGCCTCTATCCTACTTGTTTTTTGCGTCAATTCTGCTGATTTACTGCTGTTTTATCCCAAAACTACACCACAACTACACCTATGACCTCTCACCAGTATGATCATTACTGGGAAAGCTTTGGACATTAGAACTGCCACATGGTGAGAACTAACCACGTTAACAGAACCTATAAATGGTGTAAAAGAGAATTTTCCCTTCCTTTCCACCTCAGGCAAGGTAAATCCTACAATAACTATTGCAAAATATTGAAGGAATACTCAGCCAGTAACTTCAAGTAGCTATATGATTCTGAAAGATGACATGCCATGTATCTAGCTGAAATAAACATTTTCATCTACAGCTGAAAATACAAACACACCAACAATATGCACCAGCACTGCTTTAAACTAAACCAAACCCATATCAGAAGCATAGCTAGTACCCAAGTAAGATACATTTTTCAATTAGCAAATTCCGATTCGAGCGCTCTTTGAAATTCATCGCTTTCTTTTAATGACAGATTTGATATGCACAAATCCTTTTACGGTACCGATTATTCAAATATTGGTAACAAAGTCAAACCTCTTAATTCATCTTAGTACCATAAAGATTATGACTCCACTCTAACCTTATCAACTCGTAAATTAAATCTATATTATCACACAGCACATAAAAGATTTCAAGAAATCCTAACTACATTTCTAAACACTAAATTAAAAAAAAAAAACAAAAACCTGAAGTTGATTATTGGAAAGATTAAGCACTTTCAACCCCACAACCCTCCCAAATCCCTCAGGTAAGAACCTCAGTCTCCGATTCGACAAGTCCACTCTTTCGATCCCTTTCGAGCTCCCCTCTCTCAACACTCCCACAACCTCCTCAGTCACCTCCACCTCCACCTCCTCCTCCACCTCCACTCCTTCCACCTCCTTATCTTCCTCCACTCCTCGCTCCGCCTTCCTATAAATTTTCACCAACTTATCCTCCGCTTCCTTCAACAACTTCTCATAATCCTTGTGCATTTCATCCAATTGCAATACCATTTTATAAAACCCTATCTCTTTCTCCGCCTCTTCTCGAATCTTCTTCTCTTTCTCAGCCAAATGCGCCCTCCACTCTAACCTATCAATCTCACATGGCCGCGGAGAAAGCACAAGATCCTCCAATTGCTTCGATAAATTGGACTCGATTTCACTGAGTTTGAGTTTCGCTGTGTCCACGGTTTCATGGTCGGGCCGGGGGCCTAGGGTTTGGAGCACCGATCGGGTTTGGGCAACATCGCCAACAGCCCGTCTCATTGAAGATAGGAGGGCCGGGTCGGATAATTGAGGAAATAGAGATTGTGGTGGTGGTGGTGGTGGTTGTGATGGCTGTGGTGGTTGCTCGATGTCGAAGGAGGGGCCAGGGGATTTGTGTCCGAGAGAGGGAAGTCGGGCCATGACGTAAGAGAGAATCGGGTGGGTTTTCGGGTCTGGGTCCATTGTTGGATCTCTTGGTAAGAGAGTTGTTGTGATGATGATTAGAATCTGTTATAATCGAGAGAGGTGACAGGGAAGGGGGGCGGGGTGGGGATTTTCGTGTTATAATCAATGGAGGGTGGTGAAACACTGTAAATTTCTTCTTCTAAAACGAATATAAAAAATATCAGTGATAACAACATGCTGCAAGGTTGATAAAATCATGATTTTAATATGATATAAAAAATACAATATAAATTTAAATGGTAAAAACAAATCATAAAATTATTAAAAAATTTAAAATGCATTAACAAAAAAAAAAATTGACAATACTTTGTACTGAACTTTTCTAGAATTTTTATCAATATCTATACCATGTTGTCATCTTACATCAAATCTATTACCAGAAGAATTTTTTCTAGATGTCATAAGTTCAAGTATTCAACAATTCAAATCTGTCCTATAATCAATCCAAACATTTTATGATTGTAATTAACTTTTTGTTATACATAACAATTCATAAAATTATAATACTGAAATGACATCCTAAAATCATTTCATCATTCCACGGTATAAATGGACAGCCCACAACCCCACACTCCACAAAGAAAAAAACATGATTTAACGATTTCAATTTCACCTGATTAATTCAATTCAATTCAATTAATTCAATCTTATAATATCGAAATGGCATTCAATTCAGTCCAATTCAATAATTTTCAGTTTAATTTTCACCCAATCAATTCAATTCAACATTATAAATATACAACTTACAGGACTGGACAAAATCAAAACTGTAATTAATAATTATAGGGAAATATGGCAAAATCAACTACTGCAATTTTACATTTTGAAGGCAAAATCAACTTATGGTGAAGAGGAGTCGTTGATGATGAAGGCTAAACAGCTGCTGGTGAAGAGGAGTGATGTCGCCTGCTGCTATTGATGAAGAGGAAGCCGTCAGCTGTTGATGATGGGAAAGAAAGGAGATTGTTGCACGGTGCCGCTGTTGATGAAGATTAAAGAGGAAGCTCGAAGCTGTGAGTTGTTGAGGAGATCGTCGCCGCTGTTGATGAAAAGGAAGTTGCGACCGTGAGCACTGATGACTGGACTCTGGAGTGAAGACTGGAGTGAGGAAAGAGAAGGAGTGAACACTGGACCGTGACCGTGATCGTCGCCGCTTTTATGGTTGCCGGTGTCCGGTTGGTTAATTAGAGAAGGGGATTAGGGATTTGTTCGGTGAAAAAGAGGAGTGAATACTGAACAGTGAAAAGTGAAGACTAATTTTGTGACTGAAGTGAAGACCACATGGCGTGACTGTGCATTTCAACAGCCAACAAGTGCCTGACAACTAGAGCATGGGGGAAATTTAAGTTCAGTGCATGCATTTTGTTACAATCATAAAATCGGTCCTGAAATCGCGATTTTGCACGATTTCACCTGATTTTAACGATTTTACACAATTTCACCCATTTTTTATTTTTTCAAACGATTCAGCACGTAAAACATGTTTTGACTCGTAAAATCATATGATTTTATGGATCAAAACGCGATTTTAACAACCTTACCATGATGTCCGTCTGGATCAAAAAAATAATTGAGCTAGCGGTGAAAGGGTATCGTGTGTGTCTCTATATATAAACCCAATAAATTTGATTTAAAAAAATATTCCTTTCTTAGTTTATTTCTTCAAATATATCAAATAAAAAAATATTAAAAAAATCATTTAAAAGAATAATTGATTGTGCAGAGTTTAATGTTACCATTTCGATAATGCACTTAATTTTATGTTTCCTATATTTCAGTTTTATTTATACAAGGTTATTATAGTTTTGAGAAAATATACTGATTTTGGATTGATGTTCAGTTTATAATTTTTATTTTTTATTATATTATTAAATTAAAAAAACTAATAAATTATATTTTAAAATAAAAAAATATAAGTATTATAAATTAAACTTCATGATTTATTTTCTATAACATTATCGTAATTTAAAAAAAACATATCGGTATTTAATTGGTACTCAGTTTTTTTAGTATCTATTTTTTTATTATATTATTAAATAAAAAATTATTCTAGAAAAAACACAAAACTAAAAATTAACTTTCCTGATTTATTTTGATTTACTTTTCCTAAAGTTATTGTGGCCTTAAAAAAATATATTATTGAGTTAGTGTTTAATTTTACAAGTATTTATTTTTATTATATAATGAAATAAAAATAATTTTAAAAAAATTTATTAAAATAAATAGATGTAGTGCTACTAGATAAAAGTTTTTAGTAAAATCCAAGGTTATTAGCTAAATTATGGTAGTGCCTGAATGCATGGAGTGCTAGTAAATGACACGATAACTTTAATAATTGTTGCTTATGACTTGATAATCATCAATACCTGTTTGTTTTAGTGGTTTTGCCATGATTTAAAAAAAAAAAAGTTTTTTTTAAATTATTTTTTTTTGTATTTTTAGATTGTTATGATAATTTAATGTTAAAAATATATTTTTTGAAATATATTTATTTTAAATATATTTTAAATAAAAATAAATTTAAAAAATAATCTATATTATGATTTTAAACACTCCCTATGTAATTGCTGAATTAGATGCTTACAATGAAGAGATTATTTATACTACTACAGAAACAAGATACATCCAATCCCAGTCATTAGATTGGAAACAATCCAAACGCCGCCGCTTTGGCTGGCTGGGCACTGCAATGTTCAATACCCATATATATATATATGCGTGCGTGCGTGCGTGCGTGTGAACATTATTTAATTGCAACAATGCCACCTTATTTATTACCTATACCCTGGCAATGAGATAATAATCTCTTTAAAATTCTTCTCATGTAATATATAAATTTAGATAGTTTTTAGTTATTATTTCATAACAGAGAAAACAAAGACAGTAGAGAAGAAGAAAAAAAAACAAGACAAAACAAAAGATATAACTTTTGGTAGAGATTTAACTTCCCAAGTATGAAACCTAAATTACAAAATTGATGTAAAGAACAACAATTTTACACGCAGATGTCTTAAAACCCTCTCAAAAGGTTTCCCTCTGCCTTTCAGAAGCATCTTCATTCTCAACCTGGTAGAAAGCACCAAAAACAGTAGCAAGTGCACATTATTATCTTTTGCGGCAGATATAAAAAGGAAAACAATTGGAAGGTGATGGTATGTCAATGCTCAGTCACAATAGTTTCTAATGCAAGAAAATTTTTAGTGGTATATATTGGGTTTTCCCCCCCTAAGAAAGCTGTGCACAAATCAATACAAGTGTTTAGAAAACATGATGGACCCATCTGATTGGTGTTTTGGCGCTAAAATGAATCTTTAAAATTGGGGAGCAATGTTTACACAAAACCAGAGATGCAACTGCTCAGCAACAGCTAATGCAACTTGTAAACATCAGGGAGGGAGGTCAATGATATTTCAAGGTAGTGTTTGGTTACTATTTCGAGACAGAGAATAAAAATAGTTAGAATAGAAGGGACATGTCCCCTATCCTTCCTGTTTTGAAAGAAAGGAGATTTACTACAAAACTGTTCCAGAGATGGTGTTATTTTTATGTCTCCATCCCTCCAGCCAAACATGTTTTAGTCCCTTCTGTATTTATCTCTTTTGTCCAGAGACATTTACTTAATGCAACCTATAAGTTTCATTTGTGTTTTGACTACAAGAGATTTGCATGTCATGCCGATACAAATTTCAGATTTTACACATCAAATAAATTTGGAATTGATGTTCTCCATCCCATCTAAAAAAATAGTGGAGATCTTTGATCACTAACCTCGACCAGAACCCTAGCTTTCTTTTTTGATTTTCTAGGTTCATCTTCCTCCACCTTTCGAAGAGCAGACTCTGATCTAATCTTTAACCTCTTACGATCAACTGTGTCCATCTCCTCTTCATCCTCAGGTGCATCATCTGCATAAATTTCATAAACATATAATTCAAATTTGAACATTTTGCCTCGTGTATATATAAGCCTATTGAAATCTGAGGTTTGATATTCACAGAATGAGATCACAAGAATCAGTATAGTAAAACATCGCATGCTCAAGCGAGCTGAATCTTGTTTTTCAGCAAAAACAAAAAAATTAATTGATATATCAAACCTTCAAACTTCTACCAATGATTGTCAACATAATTAGCATTGACACATCTACCAATGATTGTCAACATACTTAGCATTCACTTTTAAGGTGAAAAGTTTTCATCATATGAAACTTCAAACACAATCCATATAAATGGAATTTTATATAGCAAGTACAGGAAACAGTGCGCATGCACTCATGGCAGTGAGCGTGCAGTAACTGGGAAAGGGGACATGAAAAATCCATACCACACTACTCTCTTTATCAAAAAAGAAAATACTTTACCATTATTCTTGAGAGACTCATCAATAGCAAAACCACCGAAATCTTCTATATCATCTTCTTCTTCAAGATCATCATAGCCTTGAACATATTCTATTTCAGGTTCCTGCTGATTCACAAAAATCCTTAGTATACAAAACAGAAATGCCTTCTTGTTTCACAAAGCATTAACCACTTAAAATTACCAGAAAAACATACCACTACATCATCATCATCGCTAACAGCATGCAGTTCATTTTCGTCAAGAATTTTGTTGAAATAGTTTGGTAGAATATTATGTATGTCACCATAAAGTCCTCCATTGAGTCTTTCAAGCAACTCTTTCTCAATACTCTGTTGAAAGCAGCACCAGTTAGAACTATGTAAATCCACAACATAGTTGAGACAAATATATATCAGAATCTTAACCTTATCCAGTTCAGCAGCTGTTTCAGCCTTTTTCTCCCTTCTAGATTCTCTCTTTATCTCTTTTCTGGGTGTAGTCATTATCTTCTCCCTAGCAACAAAAATTAATGCAAAATCAACTGTAGAGGTAAACAAGATCTCTCTGGGCTTTGGAATTTGATATTTGGGTAAATCGGAAAGAAAAATGGAAATGAAAATGGCATCAAACAGTAACATAACCATAAAATTACAAGGAAACACCAAAAACTCCACAAATTATCAGGTTAAAACCTAGGTTAGAAACATGTCGGCACTCGTCTTGTTTAAGCAAGTGTCATAATATCTCCATCTCAGCATTTAGGAATTTGTTCACATCAGTGTGTTAAACATCTATAATGAAGATGAAACACAATAACCACATCCAATCATATGGTTTTCACTCTGAACACCGTTTCTCTTTTAGATATCCAACATTAAACCCACACGTGCATCACCAATTTCATTCCGCCAAATAAATAATAACAGAAACTAGAAACCAGGCCTAACAAAGTCGAGCTTTATTGACAGAAGTGGGCCAAAAACTAAATGTGATGTGATTGATACAAATCAGTCAAGCCTTGCAAAAAGCTACGTGGCAATTTTAATGAATCAGTTCGACAAATGTATCAAAAATAAAAGAAGAAAAAGGAAAGAAACTTGCTAATTTAGTTCATAAATAAACTTGACAACCAATTATAATGAAATATCCTACAGTAAACGCTGTAAATAATTACTAGAACCAAAAAAGTAGTCACACAAAATAAATTAATATTTGAGCAGAAGAACAAAAGAAAGGCAGTTGCAAAACCTTGTTTTCAATGCCAGCTTCCTCATACGTATACGCATCTGAGTCATTTTTGTCAGGCGCTGTTTAGCTTTGTGCACAAGAAACTTTGGCCAGTACATCTTCAAGTTCCAAAGAATTTACAGATCAGCAATAGAAAGTCGTTAAAAACAAGCTTTGGTTCAAGAAATAAGTAAACACAACCAACATCAGAATACATATAGAAATGGAATACCAAATGCTTGTCTATGATTTCAAGTGCCTTCTCATAGTTTCTCGGCAACTTTACTCTTTCCCATAACTCATTGGGTTTATGAGCTCTCTCAATAGTCTTCATATATAAATAAAAGACACCTGTTCAGAACCACACAAGCATCTAATTCAAAAGCAAATTCATCATCTAATTCTCACAAATATACCTAAAAGACAAGATTATTAAATTGTAACAGACAAGACCTCAAATTAGATAGGTATCTACATAAATCACATCGCCAGATCCAATAATACATCTAAACAACCAATGCTTAGTTACAAATAAGATCAACACCTCCACAAGAACCTAAGACTCCATTTTAAGTGGATCATAAAACCAACTCAGGATTCAATCCTGAATCGGAACTAAGCAATTGACAAGAACCAACTCAGTCCTCATTAGCAAGCCATTAGTTACTAATCCAACATCGGGGAAGCAGAAATCGAAACAGTAATAGCTTACTCCAACATGCCCCGAAAAACCCAGTATAAATTTCTAATTTTCAACACAAAACGGAAAACAAACTTATCAACAATCACTCATCCTCTCTACATTGCTCCCAACAAACAAAATTCACTTGAGAGAATTGAAAATTAAAAAAGAAGAAAGAATAATACATAAGGTAAAAACATACCATCGTGATCACGGATAGTTGCATAGCGACTATTAGCAAGAGGGCAAGAGCTCCGATTACAAACCCCAGTTATGTTATATGGGTTTCTACAAAAATTCCCCGTTGTGATTCTACAATAAAAACACAACAAACCCATCATGAAAAAACCAAAAAAAAATCAATTAATTATAATTTAAACAGATTCAAATTCAAAACATTACTATATGCTAAATTTTTTTTAAAAAAATGGTTTTACTTGGCCATAAAACTGCAGTGATTGTGCCTGATAACTTGCCATATGACCTCATCGTGCTGCATTTTTCTTTCTCTTCTTAATTACTATAATTTGTTTATTCTATAAAAAAAATTAAAAAGAAAGAAAGAAAGAAATATGGGGAGCTTTGGAGGTTTAGGGTTTATGTTCTGTCAGTCTATCAGTGAAAAGCTACCAAAACCTAAAACGGGTGTTGCCGTTTCTTCCTTTTCTTTTCCTTTTTTTTTTTATAAAAAAAACAAAATAATTCGTGAACGTATGGGGTCCACAAGGCTAGAATGATCACATACTTGTAATTTTAATTGTCACGGACAAATAATGTCCTGCCATGTCAACGTTAGCTGTCCAAACCATTGTTCTCAAACCAGCCCGCGGGAGAGGCATTATTCTAAAACCCGGCCCAGCACAGCCCAGTCCAAATTCCTATCAACCCAGGATCCAGACCAGGTTGAGTTTTGTTTTGGACCGCCCATGTAGATTACCTAGGCAAACACACATGACCCCATGAGATAACTCACGATCCAAGTGACACTATCATAATTTAGATGAGATCTAATAAATATTTTTTAAAATTTTGGTTCAAAATATCGTTTTATTTTTTAAAAGAAAATTGTGTTAAAAAAAACTTTGTTTTGGACTAGAATTTAAAATTTTTTTTTAAAAAATAAAACAATAAAGTTTGAACTTGACTTGTTAACCCTATAAGTGCCAACCCATAACTCGGGTTAGGTCTTTAAGCTATGATCCAAACTTTAGCTAGCTAGTTAGCCATGAAAAATAACATAGCTAACAAATCCAATTTAGTTGATGGGTTGATCTAACAACTTACTGACTTAAAGCTTAGCTTGTGTCGAGTTTGTTTTCAAACCAGGTTTAGAGTTGACCATGTCAAACTCAATTGACTTGGAGGTCCAAACACGAGTGACCTAGAGGGTCAAACCCAGGTGATCTAAAGAGCTAACCCATGACTCAATTGACCCGATCAAACTAGTGAGATTCGATTAAGTAAAATCCAAGAATTTTTATTTTATTTTTTCCAAAACAATGTCATTTGATTTA
>Ga0325410_1007396_pt1 | contig 12003 bp, 12 predicted proteins | sample PopdelMetagenome_16_FD_206182 | JGI IMG/M metagenome (GOLD analysis project Ga0325410, IMG submission 206182) | Populus deltoides microbial communities from Bellville, Georgia, United States - Xylem-PdIQD-R3 | ecosystem: Host-associated > Plants > Phyllosphere > Stem > Wood/Secondary xylem... | reverse complement strand
ACATCAACAAGACTATCATCGAAAACACAAAAATTCAAATTTTCTTCTAAGTTAATCGAAGAAGCAACTCGGTATGGTTTAACCAACTCACTAGCTTGAAAGACTTCATCTATCACACTTGTGTTTTCGTTTTCATCCTTTACAAACCAACTCCATATTTTTACGATTACAAAACAACGTTATATCTAATCTAGCCTTGATGTTGTCCTTAGTCTTCCCCTTCACATCCATGACGGTGTTGAAAATGTTCTCAAAAACGTTCTTTTCAATGTGCATGACGTCAAGGTTATGGCAGAGAATATTAGTCTTCTAATAAGGAAGCTCCCAAAAGATACTTCGTTTTACCTAATTATGAGTCAAACCAAAACCAAGAAATTTCTGCTTACCTGATTGGAGACCAAACACAATGTCACCGTACTGTGATACAACATCATACAATTCTTCACCAGAAAGACGCGGGGGTGCAACATCCTTTTTAAATCTGCCAGCAAAAAAATCCTTTATGTTCTTTCTGTACCTGTGATTCAGTGGCAAGAAACGACGGTGACAGTAAAAAAGAAGAAGCTTTACCCCTGTTTGTTAGCGTGGATGCCTTGTTGTTTTCCATACAGTATGGACATGCTAGTTTTCCATACGTGCTCTAACCAGAAACCATTTCATAAGCTGAGAAATCATTGATAATCCACATCAAAGCCGATGGAATGGGTGGTTGGCTGCAGTTTGGAAGGGGAGAGTTGGGATGGGGAAGAAGAAGGAGAAAGAGAGAAAGAGAGAGTCGGTAGAGTGAGTATATATTGGCTTTTACCGATGGAATCATACGGACACGTCCCGTCGATATACCCGTCGATAAGTCCACCGGTGACTGTCCCATGTCATTGTACGGAGATCTCGATTTGAATCCCTCGGTCATTCCGTCGGTAAAATCATCTGAAAAAAATTCACATCATCACACTGTTACAACTTTTCAAAAATCTATATAATCCGTCGGCAATAAGGTCGGTATATACTGACAATATTAGAGACGGAATTATTTCCATCGATAAAAATTACCGACGAAAAAATTTCGTCGGTAATTCCGTTGGTTTTTGTCGATTTTCAGATAGTGAATTTTTTAAATGATTATGTTTAATTTGATTTGGTGAATAACTTGTTGGCTTGAGCTATGGTTGTTATTTTTGTGATTCTGTTATCTTTAAAATTGTGTTTTTGCTTGGTAGGGAGTTGAAAGTATCAAGACAAATAGCCAAAATGGTATTTTAATAGGTTACCCATGTAATACATACGCGACCACCAGTCACATATGTAGGGGTTATGCATGTAGTAAATGTGCGACCAATAATCGTGCATGTAGTAAATGTATGATCTATACATAATGCATGTGTTACATGCATGACTATTGTTTTTATGGTAGAATAAGAATTATTTTCTCAACTATGCTACTTTGAGAAATAAGTTTGTTTACTGTGCTGATGTGAAAAAAATCTCAGACCAGGGAGTAACCTCTTTTCATTTTGAAGGATCATTTTGCATATATAACAGGGACATTCTTTTTAAAGAACTTCAAATTTCAAGGAATTTTAAGAACTTTGAGAAGCCAAGGCCGACGGCCGGCAGCGCACCTAGCTCCGCCCTCGAGTGCAGGGCATTTAAACCTTAGAACGTGCTAATAGCCTCGCTGGCCCTTGCGGTTTATAAACGATGTAATTTCACTGGACTTGTATATGTCAGCTTCATGAATGCACTTGTCAAGTGTTTTAATAAGATAGAAAACAATAGGCAAAACAAAAGTATCAATGAAGACAATTTAGGACGGTTAAATGGAACTTCTTTTATGTGGAAATAAATTCCTTTTGTGATAAATATAGATAGATATTTGCATGCCCACCTATATCATAATTTTTGGGACAGGCTTGATGTGACCAGTCCAATTTAATCCACCCAAATGCCATCGAAAACTGGGCACCGATTTCTCACTATGTTTATTTTCCTTGTATTATTATCATGCATTTGAAAGAGAAGATCTGTTGTCTTGGCTCTGAAAGTTACCACTTGGTGCTTAGTGCTTGTTAGCTGAAGACGAGAAGATATAATATCACCAAGTTGGTTCAGGTTGCAAATAGAATGCTTAATCAACCGAAATCAAGGGGTTAGCCTTAAGCACACCTACATAGCCTCACATCAAATAGTAAGATTTAATTTGATGCAAGACTCGGTGATTGGGTCTAGGGGGCTAATGTGCTGGTAGTGGCAGTCAATTTCAGAGGAAGATGATAGGTAGGACCTACCCACCCACAGTCAGTCACTTGCTACCCCCACCACCACTGGACAAGAAATGCAAATTTGGCAAGCATGAAAGAAACCCAACGCGCACGTTAAAGCAAAGTCTGTGTCATTAGGGTTTTGGGGACCAAAGCATCAAATCCAGCCAACTGCACCCATCAAAGGCTGACCACATTGCGCCCTAAACAATGTGCAGACAAAGATCTCCCTCTCCATCTTGGTTTTGTTTTGCTTTCTTTGTTCAGGTCCCTTATGGGCACCCACATGAACAAAATGGAGGACACTCATCTTCCTGTTGTGAAATTATGAAATTGCCATCCATCATAGAAAATGTGCGGAAATTAGGAACTGAAGCAAGGTTAGATTAGACATTCTAGTATGATTTTGGTGCTCTGGTTACTGAAGCACGGGTGCCTAGACGAGAATGCTTCTGAACAATCCTTGTATATGTTTATGGACGAGTCATCCATTCATAGGCTAAGACGTCCTGGGCGGCAGGACGCGTGGACTCATTGAAGGGCCATGTATTCCATATCGGTCACTGGTCATCACGTACCATCCTGTACTTGTGTGTAATGTCATGGAGGTTGATAGCTGTATATCATGTTGATGATAGGTCAAGAGATGAAATCGCAATAACAGTACTTAATCCAACCAATTGACAGAACGATATATTTAATTGAAATTATTAGATATCATGCAATTGTAAAACTCACTTGTAAAGGGATATTCGAGGAAAGATTGAGGCATCTTTGAATCTTGATATTCGAGGAAGCCATACCCATTCCATAGTAATTCTAGTGATGCCAACATTTCTATTTTTTGCGGTTTTAATTGTCAAATGCTCTCTTCTTGTTTTTTTTCTTTGTTTTTTCTTTTGCATCGAGATTAATTCTTTCCCTTATTAGGTGTTAGGCATAATATCAATACCTAAATCGATTTTTGAACCTTTTTTTTTACCATTTGCTTAAATTTGAACCTATGTAATATTAAAGGAGGAAAAAAAATACTTTTGGAACTAACATCTCAAAGGTAACTAACTATGTATAATTCTGTAAACAAATATTTTCTTCTTAAAAAAAAACTTCATCCGTAGAAATGGATTTCTCGTAACTAATGTTTCTTCACAGAAAATTCATAGGTCAAATGAAGAACCTAAAGGTGGATTCATGGTTGTGAATTTCTTTTGAAGTTCATCTTTTGGTTTATTCCATTAGCCTAGTCTTTTTGTAAAACAACATTTGATGTTGAAAGTTTATATATATGTAATTTTATTTGCTTTTTTTGTTTTATAGAATCAATTTGTTGGTTAAACTTGCAATTAATGATTATAAGAAAAAGCATATAGTTATAACGGGCACTTGTATAATTATGATATTGTATGATAACATGGGCCACAAAATTTAAGGTGGATATCAAATTTACTGTAGAGGGTCAAACCCAGGGAGCGGAAACCCAAGAAGCAGGAATTAATGAATGAGCATGGAAAAATCCAGTGAGGTTCTGGTCATGTGTGGCCTTCAAAGAATCTTCACCTCTATAATTCCAACCCCTTTTAACACATGGTTAGAAGGTAGCTTGTGGACTGTTGCTTACGGAAGTTTCAGGTTGTGTGGGGGCGTACAGAATGTTGTCGGGGACAATTATAGTGTATTTTAATAGGGTGTCCTAAAAACAAATCATCTCTACTGAGGTGAAAAGTCAAGAGTGAGTCCAAACAGAGTGTCCAAAATGTTGGCAGATTCAATTCTATGTGAAATAAATTGATTACAGAGTGAGTGATTGTTGAGATTCCTCTGCTTCGCAAAATTAATGATAAGGAGCTGTAATGGAGTCAAAATCCAGTATGAATATACTGACGAAAACTCTACTGGAAAGACGCAATAGGCAATAGTAGTTTGTGAGATAGTATCAAATTTGGCAGCATTGGCCTATACAAGCAGTGGACTGATGCAAGTTTAAACTTGGATGTTGGACAGTCCAAGACAGGAAGCAAATACAGCATATTCGGCTGCATAAAATGATAGTTATGCGGCAGTGTAATGAGTTGTTACGACAATTATGATCATGGCTTTAAGGGGGAATAGGTGTCTAGATCATAGGGGCATGACTGCTGAACATGGAAGCATAATTGGGATTGCTCCTCAAAACATTAAAATCATGGGATTATGGGTCAAAACCAACCACTAAATTCATGGGAACATTGGGAAGAAATCACTCACAGTACGATTTACCTCCTCCCCACTAAAGCTGACACTAAACGTAACATAGAATCATTTGCCAACTTAGTTGAAAACCAATTTAATTGTAAGATTAAAATTCTGCGAAGTGATAATGGGGGGGGGAATTCCACATGAAAGATTTCTTTCATACCAAAGGAATCATTCACCAAACTAGCTGTGTCGAAACACCCCAACAAAATGGGATTGTAGAACGCAAACACCAACACCTAGTTAATGTTGCCCGAGCTTTAAGATTTCAGGCCAATCTTCCCCTTCAATACTGGAGTGATTGTGTCTTAACAGTCACATACCTCATCAATCGCACACCTAACCCCTTGCTTAAAAACAAAACACCCTTTGAACTCTTATTCAATAAATCACCCACTTATGCCAATTTAAGGGTTTTGGTTCTCTTTGTTTTGCTTCCACTCTCTCCTGCCAAAGAAAGAAATTTGAATCTCGTGGTTGCATATCTGTTTTTCTTGGATACCCTTTTGGCATAAAAGGCTACAAATTGCTTGATCTCTAATCCAATACCATTTTTATATCTAGAGACATCACCTTTCATGAATCAACTTTCCCATTTCACTCCTAACCTCACCTCTCCACTAATACATCTAATAACACAACATGTGTTTTCACTAAACCATTACCTGACACTCTTGATTTTCCTATCATCTCTTCTCCATTTACACCCGATGATTTATCTCCTTCCAACATACCTCACATAACTTCACCAGCACTAAATGACTCTGTCATCTCCACAACAAACCCCTCATTTGATTCTCCATCTCACACTCCTGCTATCCTACCTTGTTCCTCTCCTGATTCAGCCCCTCGCAGAACCACCAAAGTCAGAAGAGCACCACAATATCTACACGACTTCCATTGCAACCAGTCCTCACTTGTTGTGCCTTCTCAATCATTGTCCAAATCTAAGACTTCAAACACCAATAATCTCTACTCATTGGCAAACTTTATTTCTTATAAAAAATACTCCCCATCATTCACTACTTTTTCTAGCTTTATCTCCATTCATACTAACCCCATCACATACAACCAAGCCATGAAATATCCTGGCTAGTGCAAGGCCATGAGTGATGAATTGCTTGCCTTGAAACAAAATAACACTTGGATCGTCACTGACTTCCTCATGGCAAGTCAGCCATTGACTGCAAATATATTTACAAGATTAAATTTTATGCTGATGGTACTATTGAGAGATTGAAAGCCAGACTTGTAGCCAAGGGTTTTACGCAGAAGGCAGGTATTGATTATACAGAGACTTATTCTCCTATCGTAAAGCATGTTACTGTCAGAGTCTTACTCTCTATTGCAGCAATCAAAGGATGGTGTCCCTTACAATTTGACGTCAACAACACATTTTTTCACGGTGACTTGAAAGAAGAAATATATATGCTCAAGCCGCCTGGTTATTCTGTAGGAGGCACTAATCAAGTCTGCAAGCTTCTTAAAAGTTTATATGGACTCAAGCAAGCCTCACGCTTCTCTCTTTCTCTCATTGCCTTTGGTTTTACACAATCCGAAGCTGATAACAGTTCATTTACTAAGGTGGATAACAGTTCATTTACTGCCTTACTAGTTTATATTGATGATATAATTGTTGCTGGAAATTGTTCATCTTCCATTGAATCCCTTAAATCCTTCCTACAAAACCAATTTAAAATCAAAGACCTTGGCTGCTTATGCTACTTTCTTGGCCTAGAAGTTGCTAGATCCTCAAAAGGTATTCATTTATGTCAGAGAAAATATGCTTTAGACATTCTGGCTGATTCAGGAACCTTGGCTAGCAAACCCCTCAAGCTGCCTCTTAAGCAGAACTTTAAGCTCAGCAAGACTTTTGGAGATCCTTTATCAGACCCCCAGCTCATATCGTCGTTTTATTGGACGCCTTTTGTATCTCACAATCACTAGGCCGGATATTTGTTATCCTATCCAAGTCGTCAGTGAATATATGGATACACCTATTAGCATACATCTGACCACAGCTTATCGCGTTCTTCATTACATTAAATCTACACCTGGACAAGGTATTTTATTATCTTCTTCCTCACATATTCAACTCAAAGCCTTTTGTGACTCTGATTGGGCTTCCTACCCTGACACTAGAAGATGAGTCACTGGTTATTGCATATTCCTTGGAGACTCTCTTATTTCTTGGAAGTCCAAGAAACAATCTGTTATCTCTCGCTCCTCAATTGAGGTAGAATACCATTCTATGGCTTCCACTTGTTCAGAACTCATTTGGCTTCGATATCTCCTTCAGAATCTCTGTATTTCTCATCCTCAAGCTGCTCAACTTTACTATGATAACCCAGTTTTTCACAAACGAACAAAACATATTGAATTAGATTGTCATCTCATCTATGACAAGATACAGGAAGGTCTCATCACCACTGCTCATGTTGCTTCTCAAAGTCAACTAGCGGACATCTTTACCAAAGCTCTTCCTTCTTTTCTTTTTTAGCAGCATTTGTCTAACATGGGAATAGTTAATCTCTATTCTCCATCTTGTGGGGGGTATTAGAGACCACATCAGCAACATGCCATTTAGCATGCACCAAGCAATAACCTGTAACAAAATTGCAACAGAATAGCCAACACCACACTAGCAATAACAGCAGCACAACATGCTGCAACCAAATGAATTATTTGTAATTATTTCTTTTTTGTTTTTTGCTTATTTAGTTGAGGGCCCTTTATCATAAGGAAATAAACAAAATGGTTTATTAGATAAATTGTGTATAAATGATACTGTACACAATTATTCTTTTTAAGCAGAATACTAAGAGGTTCCCTTATCCTTCATGCAAAAGCTGTCTCTCTTCGTCTTTTATTTCTTCCTCCAATTTGTTACATGGAGAGACTTCAAATAACCTGATAGATATGAAGTGAATGAATATCCATACAATGTTAAGGATTCTCTTACATTGCCAATTTGAAGCTACACAACAAAAGCTTATTATTCCTACCAAAAAAATATTATAACAATTTTAAAAGAAGCTTTTAGCATTCAATGCAAATTGTATTTCGAAATCAACAAGATTGTATTATTATTAGTTTTTTTCTTGCAAGAAGAAAAGGGAAAATCTCAAGGTTCTCTGTCATCATTGTCCCCTGGCACATGGCTTATTCTACATTCAACACTCAACCGTAACATAATTTTGAAAGAAATATAAGCTTACCATTTTCAACTGCCTATTATTGCCAAAATATTCAATTGTAATTATTAATTCCAATTCTTTTAGCATAGATAATCTCTCTATTTAATTATTTAGACCTGAAAAACTCAAACAATTGGCATAAACATGTTCTCAACAAATTGAATCCAATTATGCTCGCACATGGGTACAGAAGAGCTTGCTAATGCCTTAAAGAGCTACGGACATTCAAGAACTAAAATGTAAGTTTTTTTTTTTTCCAGCATCATTTTTTATCTTCTAATTATATAGTGTTTTGAGCCTACTCTCTATTTGCATATACATAAACAATTAATTACTGTATTTTCAAAATTTCATACTCATTCCAAACACTTTTGGATATTGTTTGTACAGGGTTTTGATTTCTCACTAATTTACAGCATGCTTTGCTAATGGGGTTTGTAGCAATTTGTACTTAATGCATGAAGTCTGCAGGAAATTTTTGTGCATGAAAAAGGTTAGTTCTCTATTCTGTGTTTATCCTGGCTAATGACAGAAAGACAGTATTGTCACATGACTTCTTAACTGTTTCATTGTCTGAAATTTCTGTTAAGATTTATGCCTTTCAGCTTTGTTAGAGATTCTGCTTTATGTTTGGTGATAATTTTTGCATCAAATCACTTCAAAATAACTTTCCAAGGTATGCTAGGTGGATGTATGTCTCACATAGACAGAAAATTATGCAGATCAGATCATTACATGCTGGAAAATTACAAAATGATTAATGTGATCGCAACCACATATCAAACTGCTATATATTACTATAATATAGATCATCATGATTTAAAGATTTTGTTCATAAATCACTAATAGGATATTTAAGTGCCGGAGCTCGAGGGGCCAGAGTGTACAATTACTGTGTTTGATAGGCATCAGGATGTTATGCAATTCTTTAGGCATCAGGATGTTATGCAATTCTTTCCTGGCTATACATACTAGGTTTTTTCATATTTATATCGAATTATAATATCTTGAACAGTTGTATAGAATACATATTGATGAATAAAATGCGTGTATATTGCCTAGTTCTTTTGTGTAACCAACATTATGTGTGCATGATTTTTACTACTTCGTCTATCAAATCTGACAGTATTTTTTTCGCTTGTGATCACAGATTTCAGGCATTCAAAACTTTCAGAGGCCTGATATTTTAATATACTCGGACATGAATTTTCCCTTGAAAGGTTTCTGCTCTTATTGCTCTTACTACAAAATGTCTAACAGGAAATAAAGATCCAACACTAATTAAGCAGTAACTGATTTTTTTCACTTTCTGTTATATCTTGTAGTTTCACCAAATGCCTCCAAAAGAGAAACCAAAGGAGGGCTACACCCTTAAGGTGACATCAGCTGATAATGGTGGAAGGACAGTCATAGGCAGTGACAAGCTTATTCTAGTTGAACAAAGACAGTTTCTTTATGTCAGAATTGTGAGAGGCAATGGCTTGCCAGTGAACAACATGACTGTCACTTGTGTCCCTTTTGTCGAGCTAAACAATGGAAACTACAAGGGAATAACTAGATGCTTTGAACAGACCTCAAACCCGGAATAGAATGAAGTCTATGCTTTCACAAGAGATCGCCTTCGGGGTGGGAGATTAGAGATCCTGGTAAGGGATAAAGAATCTGCGATTAACGAGATTATTGGCTGTCTTTCCTTTGATTTGGGCGATAATCCTACGCGGTTTCCACCAGATAGTCCATTGGCAGCACAGTGGTATAAATTTGAGGATCGCAATGGGGTTAAGGTTGCAGGAGAGTTGATGTTAGCTACCTGGATAGGGAATCAAGCTGACGACGCATTTTCTGTTGCTTGGCATTCTGATGCAGCTGCAGTTAGTGGCAAAAGCGTGACAAACATTCGTTCTAATGTATACCTCTCCCCTGTGCTTCGGTATTTAAGAATTCAAGTGATTGCAGCAAAGGATTTGGCACCTGCAGACACGAACAGGAAACCAGAAGCTAACATCAAGGCTAATCTTGGGAACTTGGTTTTGAGGACTACAGTTTCAAAGGATAAGAATCCGAATCCTACTTGGAATGAGGAAGTGATGTTTGTTGCAGCAGAGCCATTTGATGATCATTTAATTTTAAGTGTGGAGGACAAGATGGGAGTTAATAAGGAGGTATGTTTAGGGAGGTCTGTGATTCCTTTACACCAAGTTGAGAAGAGGTTGATGCCTCAAGCTATCGGTGCTCAGTGTATTAATCTTGAGAAGTATGTTGCGGAGGGTGAGGAGAAAACAGAAGTGAAGTTTGCCAGTAGACTTCATCTGAGGATCTTTTTAGATGGTTTATATCATGTTTTTGATGAACCAACTTACTACAGCAGTGATTTGAGGGCAACATCTCCCAAGTTACCGCCAGAGAAAATTGGGGTCTTGGAGCTAGGTATCCTAAAAGCTGAAGGGTTGCTACCAACGAAGTCCAAGGAATGAGCAATACTACTGGGATGTTTATGATTCATATACAGTTGTTACCATTGGAGTTTTTGATAATTGTCATTTACAGGCAGGGGACAAGAATGATGGGACGAGTGATCCAAGACTTGGCAAAGTAAGGATTCGGTTGTCTACTCTCGAAACTGGTAGGATTTATACACATTCCTACCCGCTTTTAGTCTTGCAACCTAATGGATTGAAGAAAATGGGAGAGCTTCATTTGGCTGTGAAATTTAGTGGCAACAATTGGATCAACTTGTTTCATACTTACTCACAACCTTTGCTTCGTATGATGCATTACCTTCAACCATTATCAGTCTATCAGCTTTATAGTTCAAGACACCAAGCTACATATGTTCTCTCTTTGAGGCTTGGCCGTGCCGACCCACCTCTAAGGAGGGAGGTTGTGGAGTACATGCTTGATACAGGTGAAAATAGATGGAAATTGGTAAATACTATATTATTAATAACAACTTAGAGAACATCAGGAAACAAATAAGGCAGATGTAGTATTTTCTTTCAGATTTCTTTTCTAGAAAACAATTATATATTATAGACAACAATCTCGAAAAAAAATATCTTTTTCAATACCTTATAAAAATCTTCAATTTTGCCAAAATTTTAGCTACAAACTCTGACAGTATTAGCTCATCCGTGTCCAGTCAAGTTTGAAGGGTATATAAATCCCCAACACACATCTTATGAAAACACATAATCCTTTAGGAACATTTTTCTTATCATATGCAATCTAACATTCCAACAATCCAAGAGATCAACTTAAACTAGATAAAGACTAGAAACCAAGAAACAGGGTGATTCTTTGACCATTGTAAATGACACCAGTTGAGCAACTTGATATCCCAAAATTCAAGATATGTAATTAAAAAATTATTTAGTGTTTGAGACGGTAGTTAATAATATAGTATGTTTATTTTGGTGGACACAGACGTGATAGAAAACATTTTCTCCAAAGTGATCCAAACATCATGAGAGGTTTTGAGACCAACAAATTGTTGAAGAACATATTCGAACAAGGGCGCTTCAAATCAGCTGATCTTTTTTCAAACAAAAAATCATAGGTAGGATTTGGTGAAGGGGCATTGGTCGGGGGAGTTTAAAGATTGTGGTGGAGCGAAAGAGATGCCATTGACGAAGCCATGAAGTTTTTGGTAATGAAGGTTGGGAAAAAAAGTTAAGTTTTCCTTGAGTTTGAGAATAATACAGTGGGTGAGAGGATTTGGGGCAGGGGAAAATTGAGACATCGTGGAGGAGGTAGTAGAGAAGGAGGTTGACATGGTTGAAAAAGAGATCAATAGGCTTTGATATCATGCAGAGTTTTTGGATTTTGCTTCACATAAATTTATAATTTATAATAGGTCTATACATATGATCTGTTACTAATATAAATGCTATCCAAGTTAATGGAGTTAATGGGTCGGTCTAAAAAATTCTTAGCCCGGTCTATATAAGCAAAATCCATGATGAAGAACACTAGACAATACGTGCAAGACGAATTCTTCTTCTTCCCTAAAGCAGACGCCTAATCACTTCTGATAAACATCCTCTAGAGTTATATCTTTTGATATCCATCCCAAGAATCATTTGCTTGCTCCTAAATCTTTTGTATCAATAATCTTATCATGGATATACAATAGATAATACCCAGGTGAATCGTTATAAAATTTATTGAAAATAAACACACTGGTTATTCTTCCTTTTATTATATCCATTATTAATTATAAAGATGTCGAACCACTTGTAACATTTTCAGGTGGCATTCTAGTGTTGGGTTTCCCGACACTTTTCCGACACAACAAAAACAACAATTTTAAAAAAAAA
>Ga0325410_1007395_pt1 | contig 12003 bp, 8 predicted proteins | sample PopdelMetagenome_16_FD_206182 | JGI IMG/M metagenome (GOLD analysis project Ga0325410, IMG submission 206182) | Populus deltoides microbial communities from Bellville, Georgia, United States - Xylem-PdIQD-R3 | ecosystem: Host-associated > Plants > Phyllosphere > Stem > Wood/Secondary xylem... | reverse complement strand
TGGCAACACAGTAACTCTTTCCATTTTCATACGAAAGAGGAAAATTCAAAGTTGTTTTCTTCTTTCCTAACATTCACAACAAATTCTATCCAAAATCCAGAAGATATCTGGAAATTTCGAGATCTTGACACCAAAGCATTTTGTTATCTAAATTTTGGTGCTAACCCTTTATTTAATGTTAGATTTTCATTGCCAGATTTGAAAGTTCACCCTTTTCTGAGTTGTCCATTGTTATGGCTTACATGGGACCTATAATTACCAGGTTTTTGTTTAGTCTTGTTCATACCACTGCACATATACAGGTGCTCGTGAGCTTCCTCAGTTTCAAAAAGACATGGCCCGTACTCGTGGGAATCTTCACTCCACTGCTCAAGACGCTGCTCAGAGGTTTGTGTTCTCTAAAGTTGTCTGCTTTCTTGGTTTGTGATCCTGTTTTTAACTTGTGGGTTTCGTATGTTAATTGGAAATTTGGAAAATGTGAGTGTCATTTGATAGAGTTTAGTAATTTAGAATGTGTTTATGCATAGTTGAAGGTAATTATGCAGGTAGTTTCTAATTAATGCAGGTAATTAGTAATTTTAATTTGTTCTTGGCATTGCAGATCAAGAAAGAAGAAGAAAGTTGCAAGAGGAGAGGATTCAGGGTATTCATCTGCGGGTACTTTTTCAATACATGTGAAAGGTATAAGGACGACAACAACAGAAAAAACTCGGAAAACTTAATTAGTGAAAATTAAAAATTGCATATATAAATTCTAAATTCATAATTTATTTCTTTGAAAATATCGCTAATGAAGTCTTCCTCCCTAAAAGCTTACAAGACTTTTAAAAAGGTTATAAAACCCTACCTCTAAGAAGAAACAAATAAGAATCTTGAAGCATTTGAAAATAAAAACAAAATTCAAATAAAAACTATGAAAAATAACAAAATTCATCCAAATAACGACTTATCTAACTTTAAGACCTCCATCATATTATAAAATTATATATAGAATCACTTGAAAAAAATTAGGTTTGATTTGATTGTCGGATTTTATATTATCATTATTTTAAGATATTATTCTGGTTTGATACGACTAAATTTTTTTTTAAAACTAAACATGTTTTATTGATCCATAAAAACATCTACTACATCATGCATATAGTTTACCTGGAGCATATCATCACCTAGTTGTGATGGATGATCATCGTAATACTTAAAACCTTTAGTTTTTATAACCCGGCTGCATCATTTTCCTTCAATAAAAAACATCTTGAGATTTGGACTTTGACAGCAAATTGTTCATGATTACCTGCAGCACACTATGAGAGAACATCATCATGTTACAGAACTGTTTCATCTAAGAGATTACTTCACGAGTGGTGACTAGCATCGAAGATACGAGTTTTAGTCCTGTTCTGAACAATGAAATCTATTAGGGTGTCTTGTAGCTGTTATCTAATAGGGGGTTTAAGAACTGTAATTGGTAGACCACTTCAAGAGGACTAAGGTGGTACTGATTACTGAGTAATATTTCAAAGCAGTCATGAGAATTGATGTCGCTGTTATTCCTCAAATTCTCTGTTCTCCAGAGCATCACAAGGATGTATAATTTTGTTTGCCCGCACATTCTTATGACCTTCTCTTCGTATTCTTCTTTACTTTTTAATGTGCTTACGACATGGAAGTAGTGGCGGGAAAAGGGCACTGTACCATCGCAATTATTGCGAGAAAGATGTAACAGGGAAGGTCCGTATCAAATGTGCTGAGTGCCTTGATTTTGGCCTGTGTGCAGAGTGCTTCTCTGTAGGAGCTGAGGTTGGACCTCATAAAAGCAATCACCCTTACAGGGTTATGGTCAGTTCTTCTCCTTCTAACTAACTTGTTATCTTGCACTGTTCTGTTCATTATTCTTCCTTTAATGTGGCACTGACCTCGTCCCTGTATCAGTGTGGGAGCCTTGCTGGTCTGTTTGATGAAATATGATGGGAATTTTGGCTTTCCTGTTTCATCTCTGTTTAGAATTTCATAATTGTACCATACTGAACTGTTCTTTCTCGTGTCATCAAACGGTCACTTCTGTATCGCATTCGTTTCTTCATGGTTTAACTAGTTCGAGTACCTACATGGACTTGATTCCTGCACGGCATAGTGTTCAAACTATAACGTCAGAATGCTGACAACATGTTTTTTATTCATTTTCATTTCTATCTTCCTCTCTTTTTCCCCCTTGACTGGAATGCAGATGAAGAAATGCTGCTTCTAGAGGTGTTTTGAGCGTTTTTTATATGTTTAGAAGGAAGTTTTAGTCTTCACTGCAATGTCTGTTGTTCCGTATATAGGGAATTGAAATGTACGAATTAGGGAACTGGGCGGGAGTGGCTTATCATGTTGGCACAAAGAGTAAAGAAAAATGCATTGAACACTATAGTAGTGCCTACGGTATGATATACAAAAAACTCCTCTTTTCAAGCTGATTTTTTTCTCATAGAAGGAAATAGAATGACATTTTTCTTCTTTACCTGCCTCGTGTTGCTGGGAAAAATTACAAGGAGGAGCTTGTTGCTATGGCCATGGGGGTCGGGAACGTTGCATTCCTGGAATGGTTGAGTTGAGTCTATACTACATATCCGGAAATTAAAGCCCAGAATATAATTAATATAAGAGATTATAATTCTATATTTAAAAACAATCGAGTAAAACTTAATTAAATATATTTATAAATTTAGTCTAAAATAATATATATTATATTATTTAAAGGACAATTGATATTTTATTATTTACAAGTTTTTTAGGTTTCCTGTAAATAAAATATTATATCTCTTATTTCCAGTGATAGTGATTAAAGTATATAACATTCTAAGATATAACAATTTTTAGAATATTTTTCTTTGCTAAAAAATTTAGAATATTTTTTACTAGTAGTTTGTATAAATTATCATTAGAAACCAGATAATTAAATATTTTTTAATTTATAACAACTCAAATAAATATTCAAAACCAAAAAACTATCTAATTTTAAGATAATATTTACATAAACCCTAAATAACTTTGAAGCTGTTTAACAGCACTCGGGCGGGCTCTCGTTTTGGGATTATAGCATCATTCTATGTTCCATCTATGCTCTGGTCCTGCGACTCCTGTCAGTAGCATCCACTCAATTTCTCTTTGCAATGCTTACCAGTTGAAACAAACTTCAAGAGAATTCGTTCAAAGATGAGACTAGCTATGTTACAGAAAGAATATACGCTGGGACTTTTCCCACCTCTGCAATTTAGTTCAAGATAATGCTTATGATATAGCATTTACGTATTAGATTTTACCGAACTAACTCTCAGAAGACGGCCGGCATCTTCTGGTTCTACGCCTGAGCTTGTGGAATCAGTACGGTACGACTCATTTATAGACATGCTATAGGTTTGGCTTGGATTCTGCCAGAAGTGGTTTCTTATAGCCTTGTATTTTGTGTTGATTGCTGAAAACCCAGGATCAGAAAGAAGGTCCTGAACAGGAGTTCGGCCTTCGAGCATGCTCACAACTTGAGACATTGTCGGTCTAAGAGTTGGGGATGCATTGGTGCATAAGAGAGCGACATTTAGCATCACCATAGCCTCTTCTGAAGAATACTCTGACCCCAATTCTGGATCGACCAACTCCAAAAGACTTCCTCTCTCTTGCAAAACATAGGCCTGACAAAATCCCGGATAAATCCAAGTGTATTCATTATTGTAAAATGAGTTTAGGAAGTTCAGCGGAAATAAAGAACGACAAATGTAGATATAAGTTATCGGTCTTCCTTGGCTGATAAGACAACAGTCTTTTATGAGGTTGAATAATTTGAGAATTCATGTGAAACATTATGACATGCAAAGATTGATTAGAAACCTATAAAATGATTTGTTTAGTATGCGATGTTTTCAAACAAGGGATTATCACTTTCTGACAGAAGGAAACAGAAAACTTAAAAGAGTATAAACCTACCCAATCAAGAAGGTAAACAAACTCCTCCTTTGGCCTGTAGTTTGTGTTGCTCTTGCCACTGACAATTTCCAAAGCAACAACTCCAAAGCTATAAACATCTGCTTTGGTGGTCAAGTAGCCACGCATTGCATACTCAGGAGCCATATAACCACTGAAAAATAAAAAAGGTGGTTCAGCTTGCTACACAATCCCTGGTTTTTGTTCTCAAACAGTCACTATTTAATTATATGATAATATAAAAGATCAAGAGATGTAAATGCTATGGCTTATGATCATTAAAAAAAAATGCAATAGGTTGCAGGCTCAAAGCCTTGATACCGGTCTACTGGAAAAAGTTATGTCTGCCACCATATGAAAAATGGGTTTAGGCCTATCTATAGGAAACCAGAGATTTGACTGAAAGAGGGTGGAGACGTGAGATACAAAATGACAGATAAAGATTCTTTCTTGAAAATATACAATGTCCTGGTGGAGACTTACATGGTTCCAGCAATACGAGTACTAATGTGGGTATTGTCATCTTCATTTAGCTTTGCCAAACCAAAATCAGAAATCTTGGCATTGAGTTCCTTATCAAGCAACACATTGCTAGTTTTGATATCTCTATGCACAATTTTTATTATTGATTCTTCATGCAGGTACATCAAACCTTTAGCTACACCCAGGCAAATTTTCTGCCTGGTAGGCCAGTCCAGTTTCATTCTGAACTTTGCTTCCTTCCCTGAAATAATGGGGAAAAGAAAAACAATCAATTTTTGAATCCCAAACAAAATGCCTTCGTTCAAAATGCTTCTGATAGAAGAAAGAAATCAACTCACCGAGAAGAGCACGGGATAAGCAATTATTTTCCATGTACTCATATACAATCATCAATTGGTTTCCTTCAACACAACATCCATACAACTTTACAAGATTCGGATGTTGCAGTGCAGATATCATTCCTATCTCATTCACAAATTCACGATTTCCTTGCTTGGATTTTGAGGAGAGTAGCTTGACTGCAATCACGGTTCCATCTGATAGTGAACCCTGCATTCAATAATGAAAAGTTCCCACTCAAACTTATGGCTAACAGTTAATAATAAGCATTGCTTTCTTTATTTGCTGCCCTACATCTAAAACTAGAAAGAATCCAAAAATTTATGGAGAACATTTGACCAATTCTTGTAGTTGTTTTTCTACCGCCAACTTGTAGAACATATTTAGGACAGATTAAAGAAACTATCAACCATGCAGTTACCTTGTAAACAGAACCAAAACCACCCTCCCCAACTTTGTTTTCCGCATCGAAGTTATTGGTGGCAGCTTTCATCTGTCTTAGCGTGAATAGTCCTGTTTGCAGATCTAGGCCTTTAAGCTCTGTCAGACCACAGTTTTGGATGTCAAAGAGAATATTTAAATGATCATAGAAAAAGTTCTATTATGAGTATCTTTAAGAGAATATCGAACAGAGTATTTTAAGTTCACAGGAAAATGTTAAAGGAGAACATTTAGGGAAATCACAGAAAATCTTCAAAGGAAAATGCAATGAGAATTGAGGATTGAATTTGGTAATCCAAGATTCCAAAAAAACTTGATATATTTTGTTCCCCTTTATAAGAAGCCCAAAAGAAATACCTATACCTTTATCTGCAGCGGCTTTGCCACAAAGCCAGCCATTTCTCCACATGACACCTAGTACCAGAAAGGCAAGGAAAATTGCTCCAGCTACTGCTCCAGTCACTATGATTACTACATTCCTTTTGCTACCATTTGAAGGTGGTTTAAAGTCTGTGTAAGTAGAGAAACTGCTATCAATGGGTCAATTTATAGTAATGAGTAAAAGAATAAATCTAAAGAATGTAACTCACTAGATACAAACATATCAGTTAATTGGATGGTTTAAAGCACAGTTGAAAAGTTTTTATCATAAGGTATCAGTAGTAGTAGTAAAAGTACTTCAGTCCTGATTTTAGGAATCGGTCCTATGGCTTGGGACATTCATAAGTCATTATATTTCATCCCCTAGCCTCTCTAAAACCAATATCTGTTCAGCATTTTTAGCAAACCTTGCTGAATACAATTGTCAACGTGCAATTACAAGTAACATAGATCCTTATGCCATGTGTTCGTATACATTTTTCAGATGCAACAAATGACGGGGACAGAGATGGAAGGACATCAAATATGTGTTAGCTACCTGACCAGAGTGGACCTCATTGGAAGACATTACCAGAAACAAATTTCACTTTTATGGGAAATGATTCATACAGTGGCCCAGCCAAACTTTCCATTACAGCTTCAAAACTTTTTTTTTAAGTTTAAGCTGTCAACTTTCAAGTGCAATGACATTTAAAGTGAAGATGAACTTTGAATCTAACTTACTCGGGTCTACCGATATAGCTGATATTAGAGGACCATAAATTCCTCTAAGTGGTATGCCTGTTGTCCCTCTTCCAGCCCAATACAAGCGGATCTTTAATGTATGATGTGTTACCGCTGCAATGAATGTCTTTACAAGGGGTATGGCAACACCTCCAGCCTCATCTTCAATATTAAAATCTTTCAGAACCAACTTTCCCTATATTCACAGATTTGGCACAAGTAATAATTAGTTAACAAGTATGGATATAAAATTCAGGCATACTCATTTCTTTAGGATCGTGTACAAAAGTTTAGTTACCTGGATGTAAACATCAAATATACGCTTCCCAAGACTAGTTAATGAACTGTCATTTGTGAAAATAATCTCAGCAAAGTGAAGTTTTACTGTGTAATTCCCATTCATGAGGCAAAGTCCGTAGTAAGTCAGAGAAAGGGGAGAAACACGCGCTGTTGTGTATAGTTGTGCAATGGTAGCAGAGACATTGGATATAGCAGACTTGTTGGTTTTAGTATAGGCGTCTGCCTCACTGTTATCGTCCATGAAGTTGCCGGTGCTACTAAACGCCCATTCTTGGCTTGGATGGGAGTAAAACATAGAAGCACCCCTTGGTTCTTTATCATCTTGGTAAGTGGTGTTGCCATCGACAGTTATCTCATTACCTCCACAGTTAATATGCAAGGAATAGTGTTCTGACAAATATTGACAATATAAAAAAGGATTTAGATAGAGATATATTTACCAAAAGAAAATAAAAACAGAAGAAGAGAAATGGAAAACTAGTTAAATCAACTGATAGGTAGGCTTCTCCCATAGACATTGTGGAATAAAATGTCTTTTAGGCTACTCACGTTGATTTCGGGAAGCAGAACACGGAAAGTTTTGTTTCAGGCATGAATGGGCTTTACTTCTGCAACATATTTTGAGAAAACGAAACTTCAAGTGATTATACTGACACATGATGTTAAATTCTTAAATAATGATGAGGAGGAGAAATGGAAAATATCCTTCAACGTCTTATAACAAATAATTGAGTAAGGTTTCAAAATTCTTACGATTTAATTGTTGATGGAGAGAAGCTCTCCACTATGTTCCTGCAGAAGTGAATGAAATGGTTCACTGTTAAATAAGAGTTTTTTTCCTAAAATGAGAGAGACATTTTAATGATCACTCACACGCTCCCTCGTGCACATTCATCTGGACTTGAGCTTTGCCAGGTGAAGTTGTTATAAGAAAGATCCCTGAAGACACCAATGGAAAAACTTCAAACCGTTATCATCTATTAAGTTCTGGAAGATTGGAATAGAACTTTGTGTAGGAGTAGAACTTCAAGCTGGAAAATGAATCTGGAGGAACTAGACATACACATTCTTGTTTCTTTCCAGAAGCCATAGAGGAATAGACCCAGTGAGCTTGTTTCCTGTCAAGTACCTAGAAAAATTAAAGATGACAAATATTAGGCTACTCAGAAGCTTACAGCCAAGAAATATATGAAATAAATAAATATATATATATATACACACCACATCAACTTACAGGAAATCTATTCTTGCCAGATGGATAAATGTCGAAGGAATTTCTCCTCTGAGGTTATTGAAGCTGACATCTCTACATTGGTATGAAATAAAAGTACTTAGAGCGGAAAAGAGGGGGGAGGCAACTGAATAAATGAGAGGAAACTATGTGTGCAGCTTATATCAGTTTTCAGGTTCTTCACAAGGCATATGTCATGTAGTAAATTGGGTGTTTCCATAGCTCATAATTGCACTTCCGACTGAAAGCTTAAAAACAGATGATCAAATTGTTTTCGAGGATAACATTTGTGCCCGTGATTTATACAGAAAATGTTAACTTTTGAAAGCACATCATTAAGGTTCGAAGAGGCACACATTCAAGTTCACTGCCAAATAGTTTTGCAACATCAGTATCAAAGCTTGAGAGGTGATAGTTTACGATCCATAAGATGCCACACAAGAACGATTGTCCAAGTTCAACTGTGGATGATCAGGGCATTCAATTGCATTGGATGGACCGAGACCTCAAGAACCCCAATTCTATAGAAATGTTCATCATTTTTAAGATAGCAAAAGCCTATCTGTCTCTTTTCCAAATATAGTCCATGAATCATGGAGATTCATTTTATATTTTTTAGTGACACCCAAAACATTCTGGGAATTTTCAATAAAATTTCTTGAGAAAGTGAGCGATAACTATATTGACAAAGATTGTTTTGAAAGCAAATCATTACAGCCTCTATATGGAACCACTTACAAGTGCTTCAGTTTTTCCATCTGCCCAACGTATTCTGGGATCTCTCCATATATTAAGCAGTTTCTCAATATCCTGCATTTTTAAAATTTTGGTCAAGTATATATTATCCACGTCAAATACAAATCAAAGAATAAGAGTTATAGCAGAAAAACACATAAGATTAGAGCTCCAACTCACAATGTTTTCATGGATTCCATATAACTCAGTGGTGGGAAGGGAGACCCTCTTCCTGTTAAGTCACTAATCCTCCTACAAGCATCATTGAACAGAAAACATGCTGTAAATAAACACATTACATATACATGAAAGACAAAATGCAGATATTCTGATTGCTTACAAATCACTTAGTTTGGTCAAGGAAGCAATGCTAGAAGGTATGGGCCCCTTAAGAGAGGTACCCTGTATATGCCTGTAGTAAATATATTAACAACAAAAGTATCCATCAATTATCAAAAAAGAAAAGAAAAAGAAAACGGAGCATAAAGAGGTAAATGTTGGAAACTCACAGTTTCTGAACCTTTGTCCATTTACTGATGAAAGTAGGTAGCTTTCCTGAGAAATTATTATCATTTATCCTCCTAAAAGGTGCCAAAGAAATACAAACTCAGAGAGTGTTCTGAAAGTAGTATTGTTTACCATAAAATTCAGATAAAATGATGAAGAACACATATGAAAAACAATATTTAAAAGAATTCCAATAACATAATTTCCACTGAATTTGATCACCATGCATGGTTAAATTATCCGCATAGAAGATTGAAAGATTTAAACAATCCCAACATGTTAAATATGAGTATCCTGGCATCAAAATCAGCTATATTTCCTGTGGAGATAGAAGTTGATTGCATATCAGATGCGGCAAACCACCCAGCCGAGGCAAATCCAAAGATGAAGGCATAAAAAATGCCGAGTAATCTCTGTTTGTTTGGTTAATAGACCTGTGAAATCAATTAAAAGAGAGAAAAAAAAGTCTACTTACACATCTGTCAAGTTGACCAACTTGCCAAGTTCTGCAGGCAAGTTTCCTGTCAATGCATTTGAGGAGAAAACACTGGAGATAAATGACATTAAAGTTAATTTTAGTAACATTATATGATACAATATCTAGAATCAATAAGCATGGAGATGAAGAAAAGGCATTACAGTTTCTCTAAATTGATCAGTCTTCCAATTTCAGGTGGAATGAGTCCTGAAAAATGATTTCCTTCAATACTCCTGTAACAGGAATGGATGTGTTAATGTCACTTCACAATAAACAGTCTGAATGATTCAAATCCATACTTAAAACCTCTAAAGCCTAGCCAAGGACAGGTCAATCTGCCAACTTTCATTAAATGAACTGTTCACATTGTCCTCTTGGCATGCCAAGGTGGTCAGAGTCAGACAGCCTCCGCCTCAAATCAATAACAAATGAAATGCTTTTTACTACAACTAGAGAACCAGAATTAACAAAACTTCTTTAAAATGTTTCCAATCTTATCTTTAATGATTTGACTGGCAAAGTGACAGCATGTAAACAATGAACCCTCAACAGATGATTCACTGCCTCTAAAAATCATAGATGGTTGCCGACTCAGAGAAAAGAGAACTCAACATACAGGTTTCTGAGGGTGGTCATGTTGGTGAGGACTTTCGGGAATGGCCCAGACAACCGATTCCCCATAACAGAGCTGCATAGATTCGTTAGGAAAGTATGAAACTTCAGGTTAACCATCTACATTGAATTGAGAAAAGAGATGAGAAGAGGATGTGGTAGGTGCCCTTACAACTCCTCTAAGCGCAAGGTACCCCAATGGGGAGGTATAACACCAGTGAAAAGATTGCGGCTAAGGTCCCTGCTTGACAATTGAGTGCATAATCAACAACAGCAGTTCAGTATAACGAAAACTTCAGAAATGTTTGATTTATTTCTCACAGTTGTTTAAGGTAGCGAAACTTGGAAAACTCCGGTGGAATGATTCCCGATAGATTCTGAGACTTTAAAGCTCTGCAAGATATTTCTACAGAAATATTAGAACACATAGCCCAAGACATCCTTCCAAGAAATAGATTAAGCAAAACATTACTTGAACTAATCACACACAGATCACTGGATTTGGTAGAGGGAAGAGTAGTAGTACATGCTTACTAGGTGGCAAGAGGAATTGTTGTTGAAAGAGCAGTCACAAGTGACACTGTTCTCGAACCCTTTCCTCTCACCCAAAATACTCCAATTCCCTTCTCCACTACATGGATCCTTGTTGAAATCCCAGTCCTTCTTCCCCAGCTTCTTCCCTATTTCTCTTAATACCCTAACTGCAATGCAAAACACACACCCCTTAATTTGTACATGGGCATTTTTCTTTCATATCCAAGGAAAGAGAAGATAGAAGAATGAGATGCTGTGTTTCTTGGAGATCCAGTCAGGGAATGAAGATATTGTTGCTGTATTGATTACATTACATTACCTTCTTGGGAGTGGAGCTTAGCTGAAGCAGAAGCTGCAAGTCCAAAGGAAATGAGAGTGATGGAACAAATGATGGATACTTGCAGGAGCAGTTGTGGACTACTTGCCAAATTACAAGCACCCCCCATCTTCTTCTTCTTCTTCTTCTTCTTCAGCCGTGGTCAGCTCAGTGCTCTGCTTGCTTGGATAGGGACCAGTAGTGTCTCGACGGAGAGAGATGGAGAAATAAAGAAAGCGTTGATCATAGTTAAAGCTGTGTCTTCTAATGGATGTAAGTAAGGAGCCCCGACAGTGACAGTGACAGGAACACTCAGCACAACTTTTAACTATAATTTTTAATTTTAAATCATAATTTGCTAAAAAAATTAATGAATAACTTATATATTATAAGAATCTAAACGAAAATGATTTGTTTTTTTCTTCTATTCAAGATTAATAATATGATTTGATTGATGAGTTGATTTTGACTTGCGGTGGTCGTCAAAAGTCTCTAGACTACTAAAAAGATATTATTATATCCTTTACGCGTTTTTGAAACACTGCGTCGGCACTCGTGGGACAACGGTTCAGTCTTTCTCTTTCTTTGCATGAGTTTTTTTTTTTTTTTAACTTTTTTTGAAAAATTATTTTATTTATTTTAAGTTAATTTTTTTTTTGTGTTTTTATATTATTTTAATGTTTTATATAAAAATAATTTAAAAAAATTAAAAAAACTTGTATTTTAATGCTTTTCTGAAATAAAAAGTATCTTAAAAAATAATCATTATTACACTTTTAAATAATTTTTTAATTATAATTTTAAAAAAATATGTATTTAAATTAAAATTACCGTAAAATTAATTTTAATATATGAAATTTAAAACACATCTATACATGGAATCCATGAAAGAAAGAAAAAACAATGGTCGCAATAATGGCCTCTAGGAGTCGGCAATCTCCTTAATTTTCTGGTTTAAATATATAT
>Ga0325410_1007390_pt1 | contig 12006 bp, 4 predicted proteins | sample PopdelMetagenome_16_FD_206182 | JGI IMG/M metagenome (GOLD analysis project Ga0325410, IMG submission 206182) | Populus deltoides microbial communities from Bellville, Georgia, United States - Xylem-PdIQD-R3 | ecosystem: Host-associated > Plants > Phyllosphere > Stem > Wood/Secondary xylem... | reverse complement strand
GAAGTTGAAAAATGTGACCTTTGCATTGAAAGCTCTTTCAACAAACCCACTGGAAAGGAAGATTGAGAAATGGGAAAGGAAGATTAGAAAAAACCCACTGGAAAGGAAGCTTGGGAAATGGGAAAGGAAGCTTGGGAATTAATTGAGAGGAAGATTGGGAAACCGGGAAAGGAAAATTAGAAATTAATTGACAGGGGGGCGGCGGCTTTTTGTGAGAGACAGGAGGGTTAGGTTACAATTAACTATTTATACCTCAGACTCAGAGATTTGTGTAATTTTTGGTTTTTAATGGGTCCGGTTCGGTTTGTTCCGATTTTTGGTTCAAAACCGAAACCGAACTGGACCTATTAAAATTTATGGTTTTGACAATCAGTTTAATCGGTTTTTCATTTCGGTTCGGTTTTTTCGGTTAATTTATCTTCGGTTTTCTCGGTTTTCTCGGTTAATCGGTTATTTTGAACACCCCTATTAGCAACTAAAAGTTCCAGTTAGGATAACAACAATTTAAAGATCGTCAGATGTACTAACAAGCTACTGTGTTACGAGACATAACATGGTTCATTATCTCATCAAGTAAGGTAGTACAAACATAAAGTGTTGTGTTTAGAGATACTTCTTTTACAGTCATTCAAACTAATGAAAAAATTATTTATCCTGGATTTGACTGCCCTGGATGGTTTTTTTTTTAATCTTTTAAAGAGTTTTTTAAAATGTTTTCTTTTCGTAACCAAATATCTTTTGCATTTGAGTTTTCTGCATTATTTATTTATGTGGATATTGATCAGTGTTTGCAAAGTGTTATCAGATCACCTGTTAACAGGTAGTAAATAAAAAAATGGACTTTCAATACATCATATAAAAATATAAATAATATAAAATAAAATTTTTAAATCACCCTAAATTTATACATTATCTCATGAGTATTTTAAAAGAAGACTCATTTAAGAAAAATGATTCATGTACTTTTACTTTTTATTCATCCCCATATAATTAAAATATAAAAATAATAAAATTAAATAAATTATTAAATTAGATTTGTTTTTTATAGGAGGCTCTAGGTTATTGTATTACGTTATCTTTAACTTTTTTATATGAAATTATTTGATATTTAGGAAAAAATAAATATAAAGATTTTATTTGTATCTATATCTTTAATATGTGTTTAACATATGTTAAAAAAAAAACTCCCTAAAATAGAAACTATAATGCTAATATAATAATGTTAAAAGTCACGTCATATAACTATGCATTTCTGTTATTATATGTAGACTTTATTTGAAGTAATTCATAATATCTTAATATAATAGTAATTGTAGTAGGAGAAGATATTTAAATAATAAAATACAAATATTAGTATATGAGATCCAATGCTATATCAATTTCTATTTCCTTGGATTTTTTAGAGATTTATCGATTTTAGAAATTGCTAAATATAAATAATCAAAATTGATAATGAAAAAGAAAGATTATGAATTATAGTATTGTTTTTATTTTTTTAATTGTTACTCATATTAAAAAGCCCCCTTAAACATAATGATTCAAAAAATTTATCTTCATGTGCCTGTATTCTTAATTTCTATTCACTTCACATATAATTAAAATTAAAAATTAATAAAAAAAACTTCAAAATTTAGAAAATTATTGAATTATTCCTCATTATTTTTTTTATAGGCAGCCCTTGGTTCTTATCGTACATTATCTTGACTACTTTAGATGAAAATATTTATACTTTTTGATAGATTTTACCGATATATAAAAGGACTTCTTAATTGAAAGATAACATAAACTTTTTATCCATGCCTATATCTTTAATATTATTCCCATATTTAATAAAAATGAACTCTTTAAAATAAAATAATTCATAAAAACTATAACTTTTGAATAAAATTTTATTCACAGATACACTTTATGTGTTTGAGTTATTTCTAGATTTTATTTAAATAACAAATCTTTTAAAGAATAGTAATTCAAAAATTTTATAATATAATAATTATTTTAATAGGGGAAAACATTTTACTTTTATAATATTAAAATATAGATATTTAAAAAATCAATTTTTCTTTTTTTTATTTGTAGTTTTTTCAAGAGTTTTTAATTTTATATATTGATAATTATATGTAATTAAAAGAAAATCCAATGATTTCTTATTTTTATCATGTTATGAAACTAACTTTTTATTTTTTTTAAATGACAAGATATATTTTTCTAATTGAAAAAAAATATTTATTTATGTTTGTGGCAAGAAAAAATGTCGCTCTCTTTTTCTTTTTTAGTTTGGATAAAAAAAGATAAAAAATATGATAATATAATATAAATAGTTTTGTTATAATTTTTAACAATGCTTATAAGAAAATTAAACAAAATTTTTAACGCTTATTTCTTGAAGTCCATATAATAAATTCACAAACACATACACATAATTTCTTATTTTCTAATTATTAATTATTGAAGCAATTCATAAAAAAATAATAAAAAATATTAAATAAAATCTTAATAATACACATTGCTAAAAAAACTAGTACAATAAAATACATTATATATATATATATATATATATATAAAAGCTATTTGACCCGCTCTTTGCCATGGATCGAATAAATTTATTTTTAAGTAAAAAATTAAATATTCAAGCTTTTTTAATATTTTTTTTATCATAAAAAAATTTCTAGTAAAAAACCATAGATTAAACTTGTAAAATAAAGAAATAGATGTAAATTAAATAAGCAGCTTGACCAATCTTTAGAACTGGGATTCAATAAGCAGGGAAAGGTTGTAAAATAAAGAAATAATGTAGGTCGTTGGTCAAACTCTTTAGAACTGGGATTCAATAAGCAGGGAAAGGTTGTAGATATCAATCATTACTGTAGTCCTTTTTTCCTCAGTCATATCTAAAACATGAGAGATCATTGAACAACAAACAGGAAACCTGACATCAAAAACATAAACCTTTCCCTACAAAATAATGCAAGGAAATCAACTCACAGGCTACAAGAGAGACTGAGAAGCCCCTACAAAATGAATTTAGGCATAGGCAATGAAAGACCAATAAATCATGCACAGTCGAAGAAAAGAAAAGGTAACAACAGAAGCACCATGATCAAAAGCCAAGCAACAAAGACCAAAATAACACAGAAAAAAAAATAGCATGATCAAAAGGTAGTAAGCAAATAACAATGTGAAGAGCATATAAAGAAGTGCAATCAAACTAACAGGGGACAAAAAATAAACTTAAGAGGGCAGTAATGGAAGCTAGAAACAGGGGGAAAAGGAAGCAACGAATAGACCAAGAAAAAATGTAAGACAATTCCAAGTAGAGAACCAAAAGAGATAACCCGTTAAATAGCCCTCCAAATCCTGATGCGAAAGAAGGTGAGAAAACAGGGACAGAAGCTGCAAAAACCAACATAAAAGGCCAACAAAGCCCAACATTAGTTGACAGTAGAAGTAAAAAATCCATAACTGCCAAAAAATAACTGAAACCAAAGGAAAAATCAACTAAATAGAAGAGACACTCATCTTGTTCCATTCAGTCAGGCAAATAACCCAAAGAAGAAATACCAAGGGAGAACCAAATATAACAATCCTAAACTAAATAGGAGTTAACTTCAACTCAACAGAATAACCTTTCCCAATGTTGGGAAGAAACCAAAGGTGAGGCCAAGTGGGTTTATGCATTAAATACATAATGATGTTGTTGTCCCAATCATAGAAAGAAGCTGAGTGATGTTGCACACAAAGCTCAATTTAGAGAAGAAGCTGAGTCAGACAATGATCCAGGGAGAAAGCAGCTTCACCAATCCACACAAAGCTCAGCCATCCTTCCAGACCCAAAAGCAAGCACATGGTAGGCAAGCTACAGAGCAGCCAATAACCCGCGCTAATTAGACAGAAATAAACCAACAACGACACCAAAAAAAATCAAAGAAGCCACGTAAGCCACGCCCAGAAGTGGACCATCGACACCTAAAATGAGAAACGAACGAAGAACTGTTCTAATTCACATGAAGTACAATATGGATGAACAATGATAATAGCACTGGCAGAATGACATAATGAATACGACGAAAACCAAAAGGCAATGAAAAGAGATAACCTGGGAAAGAAGAACATCTACTAAGGAATGAAAAGCTCCAGCAAACCAACCGAAAAAAGATTCTGTAGAGATAGTGATAACACAACACAAACCTACATTAAAAGAAAAGAAACTAAGAAATCAGGAAGATAAACTCAATGAAATCAACAGGAAAAAAAAAAAACAAAAGCAAGTTAATCAAAATAAAGGAAGAGGAGCTCTAGAAAAATGAGCGCCAATGGTAGAAAACCATATGAACAGAACGGAAAGCAAAAAAAACCCGAGAGAGAGGCATGAAAGAAAACCAAGACAAAATGCAAATGAATCTATCTACTCCAACCCACAAAAATATGTGAAAGCATGGGAAACCCAAGGATAAGAGAAGAAGCAATGGAGGAAAAAGAAGAAGACTCCACTGATGGCTTAGCAACAAATGGCCAAAGAGGGATCCCCAGACTTGAAAGCAAAAGAAAACAAAATATGAAGAGCTAATTGGAAATTCAAGACCCAGCCTCAAGAAAAGTCCTTGCGACAAAGACTCTCAAGAACTGATATGCCATCACTAAAAAAGGAAAAACCAAAAACACCCCCAGCAAAGGGGCATGACATGAACTGAGATAGCGACATTGCAAACCAGAAGATGAAGTCTTGCCTGCAAACTAAAACTGAATAGGGAAATAACCGAATTCTAGTTGGAATAAAAGGAGAACATAGTCTGACAAAAGCATAAACGTATGCTGGGAGTGGAAAGGATTGTCTCAAACGAACTAAATGCTAATCCCAAGAAAACAGTAGCAGCTCTTCCAATGCTGGAGAGAGACCCAAGGTGAGGGCAAATAAGTGTGTAATGATGTTGCTGCCCCACTCATTTATGATTCTGCATTGACGTCAAAAGCTGAGCCACAGCCAAAGGGCAACTCTTTCTATAAAGAGGTTGAGCCAAGCCAGACTTGACGCAAACAAAAAGACCAGCAGAAATGCAGCCCAAGGATCCCAAAGCTGCAACAGCCAACTCAGTCGTGACAGAGCTGAGCATAGCAGAAACAAAGCAGGGAAAAAGGGCTTGATTCTGCATTGACAACAAAAGTTGAGCCACAGCCAAACAAAAACTCTCCACAACCCATCAATCCTAAAAAAACAGGTGATGAAAGGCCAGCCAAGCAGCTGCAACAGCCAACCCATCGTGTATTTGAGATACCTGAGCATGGCAGAAGTTGAGCAGAGGAAAAAGAAGATAAGAAGCACTGCTGCCTGAAGGACTGTTCTAATCCACGTCAGTTTTGATAAACAGGAATTTAACCACATGATTTAGCTTTTGTTAATATATATATATATTCATTGTATTAAATCAACGTTGAAGGAAATTTAACATGCTAAAGTAAATTATAATTCATTATCCATAATAATTATTAATCCATATGGATGAAAACAATACCAAGAAACTAACACAAGCAAGACTGAGTGTTCCGATCATAAAATTGGTATTAGTTTTAGTATAAGTAATAGATTTGTGGTTCCGCACTACCAAGCAAGCCAAGTTTTTTTCATTGGTTCAGAAAAAGCCTCTGTGATGCAGGTGTGTTTTAAAAAAATAAAATAAAAATATGACTTCGAATAGAGGCCTGACTGAGAAAAAAAAACAAATATAATCTAATTAGATAATAAAAAAAAATTATAGTTAATGATACAATTTTAAAAAAATAAATCATGGAAACCTTAAAAAAAAAGTCACCAAAACAAAAGAAAAAAAAAAGCAATGAAGTTATGATCTCAACCAATTAAATTTTAAAATTGATAAAAATAAAAGGGAAAAAAATTTATTCGAGTCAGCTTAAATGAGCATGTCAAGTATGCAAACCATGTCATGAGACCGAGATAAACCAATAAAAAATAAATTAAAAAAATCTAAAGTCCGATTATAAATAATCAAACATGGGGGCATGAAATTGATAAAAAAAAACAAAAAAAATCAGCAAATTAAAAAAGATTACGAAACTTAATTTTAAAACAACTTAATGTTAAAGGACAAAATGTAATAAATATTAAATTAAAAAAAGTTCATAGAAAAAGCCCGAGCCAACTTAGACTAACTTCCCAAACTCATGGTCTATGTGGTGAGATCAAGATAAAGAAATATAAAGGAGAGAAGAAAATAACGAAGCCCAATATAAAAAAGCTTAATTCTTGAAAGATGTAACTGAAAAAGAAAATTAATTACCAACAAGTCTAATATTGAAAAATAAAATCGAAAAAAATATTAATTTAAAAAATTTACCAAAATAAATTCAACATAGAAAGATAAATAACAAGAGCTAAGATAACCCATGCTATTTTCAAAATTAGCAAAAATTTATATAGAAAGAAAATAAATAAAAATAATAGAGCCCGATATCCAATTGAATAAATGAAGGATAAAATTAAAAAAAAAACATGAGCTTAAAAAAAAAAAAAGCAAACATACACACCTTGAGTTAATCTTTAAAACTCGCAAGTGTGAAATCCTAAACATGGGCTCAATCAATAAGCTCAACTTCTGATCAATTTAACGTTGAATGATGAAATAAAAAAAAAACTTTAAAGAAACTATCAAAATGAAAAAGTAGCAATCAAAAGAATGGTGATTAAATTTGATAGGAAAATAAAATGAGGATGAAATTATATAAAAAAAATCAATTTAATAAATTATCTAAAATAAAATAAATAGAAATTCAAAGAATTAAAATTTAATTCTTAATTAATTTAATATTAAATAATAAAATCAAAAAATCAATTTTAAAAAAATTACCAAAAAAAAAAAAGAGGATACAGATGCCAAATCAAAGTGTTGACCACACGCATACATTGTCGCATTACAAAGACGACACCATGATAATTCAAATGCTTCCACTAAAAGTAGTGTTTGTTCACTGAACAGCCTTGCAAATAACGCTTGAAAGACATATGAGTCATCCACTTGCTAGCATGTGGATTTATACTCTAATAATTTTTTAAAATAATATTTAATATTTATTTAAATATAAAAATATTTTTAAACCAACTTGAAATTAACTAAAAAAATATATTGAATTTATAAAAGGATGATAAAGCCCGTAGATTTTACCTTCATGTGTTATTAAGTAATTTTAGTGTGCTAGAAAAAATGAAAAGACATTAAAGCCTTAGATGTAAGTTTTTTTGTTTAAATTTCAGGATGCAAAATCATTTTTGTCTAGCCTTGGGAATGAGGCTGGAAGTGGCAGAACAACGGGGCACTGCCGTTTCTTTTCCACGGACCACCGCTATGGCAGTGGCAGTCACGGTGGGAAAGAAGAAAGTTTAGGAAAGATGAAGATGAAGATGAAGTTTTTATGTGGCTTTTGGTCTTTTACAATGAAAAAATGAGGGGAAACAGTTTATGGTGGAGCTACTGTGGCTGGTGTATTTGGGTCTTAAAAGAAACTACCTCGGTGGCAGTGTTGGCTGCCATTGGTATTGCTGTTGGCCAGGAGGAAGAAATGGAAAAGCATGGTGTCGACAGTGATAGGGAAGACTGTGAGAGAGAGATATTTTTATTTGTGTGTTTTATGTTTTTGACAATAATGGACTGAGGGATGATTTTTGTTGGTGAAAAATAGGTTTTTGATGGTAACGAAGATAGCTTGGAATGGGAGGATACCCGGGAGTTTTTGATATTGTAACAGTGAGGTTTAAAGTATTTTTAAATTAGAAATAGATTAAAATAAATTTTTTTAGTTTTTAAAAAGTTATTTCTAATATTAACACATAAAACAATATAAAAATATAAAAAAATTTTATTTTTTTAAAAAAATTTAAAATTTTAAAAATTAATACCTGATGATCAGGTGCTTTTTGTTAGAGTGGCGGGTGGGTTAGGAATAATGGTTAGGTTTGTTTGGGAGAGAGGGGGTATTATTTAGGTATTTTTTTTATATGTAATTTTTAGTGGCTCCCCTAGTCGTAGGTTATTTCTTTTTTATGGCCTCCTCTCTTGGCCAGAATTTTTCAATATTTATAGGTTAAATATTTTATCTTTTCTTTTCTAGTTGCTTGATTCCAAAGAAACTTAAATTTACTTTAGTTCTTTATTTTCTTTCTTTATGCCTTTGATCTTTTTATTTTCATTTTTCCTTTTTGTTTTTTCCTATTTATTTTGTATTTTGACTTTTTTTTAAAAAAATAACAACATCTACACCAACTTGATGAAAAAAAATAATTAAAGATATTGAAATGAACATGTTAATAGTTGAACACTTGAAAGTTTTTTTTTATGAATTTTGGATTCTTTTGAAAAGACATTGAAAATTATGCAAATACATCAAAAAAATAATTTAAAAAAGGGTCAAAATTGGATCATGACAATTGCTATATTTTTACAAGACTTACTATATAAAGTCTTGCAAGGAATTTTAGAAAGTAAGTTAGTAAAGAAAAAATAAGAAGTGTGAAAGCCTTCTCATGTCAGGAGAAAAATCCACTAAGGAGTTCTGATATTAACAAATCATGAGGTGGTTATTCTTGTAGATATTTCAAAACTCAATTATTTTGAGAATCAAAGGTTTTCTTTTTATTTTAAAAAATTGATGTTGTTATTTGGGGATCTGCCCGTTGTGTGAAGAATATAAAGGATTCTTCATGAAATGTTTGTATTCGGGTGACCTACTCGAGATTTGTGATTAGGTCATCTGCTTATCATATGACAAATATCTAGAGTTTTTCATGAATAGTTTCTGTTTGGATGACCTACCTGTGATATATGATTAGGTGATATGCACGTTGTGTAAAAAATATATGTAATTTTTTATGAATGGTCTGTGTTCAAGCGACCTGGTTGTGATTTGAAAAATATCTAGGATTTTTATGAATGGTTTGTGTTTGGATGACCCGTTTGTGATATGTGTTAGGATGACCTGCCTATTGTGTGAAAAATATCCAGGACTTTTTATGAATTATCTGTGATCAGATGACCTGCTTGTTATGTGAAAATATTTAGGATTTCTCACGAATGGTCTATGTTTGAGTGATCTTCTTGTGGTCCGGGATTGAGTGACTTGCTCGTTGTGTAAAAAATATCTAGGATGTTTCATGAATGATTTATGATTCGGTGACTTGCTTGTTGTGTGAAAAATACAAAAATATACACAATCGTTGATTCGTCTAAGGTTCAAGACAAATCCCCTTCGGTAAGGAGGAATCTCCCTTATCATGCTAAATCCTAATCATTCTAAGGTCCAAATTTTTTAATGTCATATTTATTTAATTTAATACAAGGAATATACATTACATTGTAAACTCCACATCCCGAATATTAATTAAACAAATTAATTTTTTGTGGTATTTTTGAAATTTTGATCAAATCTTAATGGATAACCATAAATTGATTATGATAGCTATTTTTGTATTTTTTTCAAAGCATGATAAAAATATATTTTTTTGTTCTTCATAAAATATACATGAAAAACTTATAAAGCATGATAGACAGTTTCTTTTTTTTTTTTTTAAAAAAAAAACAATTCCACATCTCAAAATGTTTTGTTCTCTATTTTGTTATGCAAATAATTTAACATTCACATATTGTGATGAGCTTATTAAGTAAATTAAGTAAAGTGATTTATGCGCGTACATTAAATTTATTTTTTTAATAAAAAAAAATTAAAATTGGATCAACACTTATTTATTGGTTGAAATAGAAATTCGCAACGAAACGTGTACATTTATATGCTAGTATTGACCAACAAGAAAGGCTGCTATACTTGATTATTTGTAAAGTGGATGCATAGGTGAATCTAGATTTTTTTGTTTAGAAGCATAATGTCCATCATTAATGTTTGTTATTTTTTTTTTTTAAGCTTCAGTGGGTTGAAGTTTGAAAAAACAAAGTTTAGAAAAATTATTTTTAGTTATCGTTAATTTAATTTAAATAGATATTAGTTAAGACTATAGTTGAAAATATTGTTTGATAAAAAACATATTAAAAATATTTGGTTAAAATTATAATTAAAATTGATATTATAAATTTTTTGTAATTTGCATAGCAATCATAATACATACATTGGAATAAGGACAATAAAAAAGAAAGACATTGATTTTACTGAGATAAATGACCTTAGCATGTGGAGAAAGAATAGCAATTATATAATACATTGGAATAAGAACAATAAAAAAGAAAGAATACATTGGAATAAAAACTATATTTTTGAAACCCGGTCCGGCTTGGTGGGTCGATCTAGGGCTGGAACCGAGCCGGGTTTCAGAAAAAATAGAGGAGGTCAAAACTCGGGGTGACTCGACTGACCGAACGACCCGGCTGACCCAGTTAAAAAACTCGGTTGTAACCCGTTAACTTTTTTTTTTACTAAAACAATGTCGTTTTGATTTTTAAAAAAATCAGAATTGACCCGGGCGACCTGATCAAAACTCGAAACTCGAGCCTTGAGCCGGGTTGACCACCAGATCGGGTTTAAAAACTCTGATAATAACAATAAAAAAGGAAGACACTGATTTTATTGGGATAAATGACCTGTGAAGAAAGATTGTGTTTTTTAATTAGAGTGAGTTTGCAACCATTGCTTTTTGTTAACTTGTCTTTGGACCACAAATTTTAAAGGGTTCCACAAACATAAACCTATGTTATTTTGTAATTTGTTTTAAAAATAAAAACTGCCATGAAAACAAACATATTCTAAGTGTTGAGTCCTTGTGCACTCAGATATCAAATATGAATGCAAATTGTTTTCAAAAAACATTTCCTAAACCGAGCCAATTGTTTTATTTATTTATTTTTATTATTATCGCATATCGTTATTAATTATAGAAGGTTAAATTTTATAATTCCCGAAGGCCATCACATGTAATAATGTCTATACAATTCTCTGAATCACTAAAAGAAAAGAAGTAGGAGTGTTTTGTGATCTTGTATTCTTGTCATTTTGGTTTTCTCTTGTGTCCTCATCATAGCATCATTTTGCTTTCTACTTGATAAGTTTAATTTTGTTCGAAGATTGGACTAAAGCTATTTCTTCGGTCTTAACTTCCAAGAGAAGGAGAGCCATCCATGCAAAGGTACTGATTTCAAGCATGGAGTGACTTCATGCTTAAGGACCCAACCTCCAACAAGGAAACCTCTTTGAACTGTACCTGGTGACGATTTTACAAACCAGAAGAGAACACGCAAGGCCACTGATCATTTAGAAAGGAACCAACCTAATACTCTTTAAAAATACCATGAAAAGGATCATCTCCTTCCTCGTTAAGCTTCCTAAACGATTCTCCTTTTTGGAAAAAGAAAGTAGATCTCCAGTCGTCGCAAAAAGAAAGATTCCCGAGCCGCACTATTTCACATCCCACCTGGCTCACTTTAAATGCTCACCTTCCCCTCTTCATTTGAAGCACAACAAATTAAAAAAATAGCAAGCAATTATTTGAAGTTTCTCTCTGTCAGCAAAATGAGTTTAGTGCTTAAGCATTGTGCCTCGGTGAGTGAAGAAATGTCGAATAGCTCGGAAAACCAAGTGGAATCACTTCCACAGAGCATTGAAGAAAAGCATCAGGAGCTGGTAGTCAGCCATGTCCCCATCGTATTGTTGGTGGGAGAGACCACTGGTGGTGGCTTTGAAACACTCGGAGGGGATAAAACACACTGTTTTATTTCAAGAAACAAGAAGCTTACAATACTGAAAAGCTTACAATACACGCCCTCTCTTTCTCTCTAGTGTTTCTCTCTACTCTCTCCACACAGAATAACATAAGCTTAGCTTGCTATTTATACACGAATTCAAAACAAGATAATTCAGCCTTCAAGTGTGAAGGCGGCTGGCGGCTGTAGGCGTGGAGGCGGCTGGCGGCTGCGGCTGGTGGCTGGCTGCTGCGGCTGGTCGGTGGGTGGTTGCCTTCCTTGACCTTCTGGATTGAGTTTAAGTTTCAACAAATCTCCCCTT
>Ga0325410_1007388_pt1 | contig 12006 bp, 11 predicted proteins | sample PopdelMetagenome_16_FD_206182 | JGI IMG/M metagenome (GOLD analysis project Ga0325410, IMG submission 206182) | Populus deltoides microbial communities from Bellville, Georgia, United States - Xylem-PdIQD-R3 | ecosystem: Host-associated > Plants > Phyllosphere > Stem > Wood/Secondary xylem... | reverse complement strand
CTTGCTTGGCGGTATATTTATAATGATGTCAAGAATGAATTTTATAAAATATAAAGAAATTATTTAAATGTTTTTTCTAATGAAAAGCATGCATTTTAAAAGTATTAAGAGCATGTTTAAGAATATAAACTGTGCATGAACAAAAATATTCATAACATATCCATCCCAAGAACTCTTTCGTTAACCCCACCCTTTCCTGGTGTTAAGGGTCATCTGTCTAATAAGTAAAACTCTTTTCTATTCCCATGAAGAAAAAAGATCTTACTGTGTTTTGTCTGGCCTTGTATTATATATAAGGAAGCCCAGCAGCCTCCACTTTATAGTATCATACCTTCTGTTTTAGTGGGATCGATCGTAGCCACTTTTGCTGCTTTTGTACAAGAAAAGAGTATCTTCAGTTCTATACCAATGGCAGCACGTCGTCTTCTCTTGGCATCACTTGTCCTCTCTTGCTCTCTACTGCCTTGCTATGGAGCTGTTCTCTTCTCCTCTCTGCAAAAAACTCTTGCGGTCACGGCTTCACCAACATCAGGACAAGGTAACGCAACCCGAAGAACTGTCTTCTTCTTTGCTCTTTCTGTTTTGCAACTCCTCAGTTCTCACAGCCCATCTTCTTTCTCTGTCTGATTTAGATAAACAGCCACAGAACACCATCTTGTAGGTTTTATTAATTAACAAGGTCAGATTTTGTCAGCGTTTACGCGTTTGATGGCCGCGTGCTCGATCCATTGGATATTCATCACGTCAAAAATTAAGGAAAAAATATTAATAAAACTTCAAAAATATACTTAAATTGTTGGGTTTGTAGAGTTCATAATTGGGTTTCCTTTTAAAATCATAATCCACGAGTTTATGTATGTTCTTAAATTTACTTCTTTTTTTCCTGTTTTTTCTTGAAGTTTATCGTTTTTTCTTATCTTAATCATGATAATAAATAACTCATTATAAATAAAATTTGCAGTGTTGAAAGGTGGTGTAGACAAGATCACTGTGACATGGGGGCTAAACCAAACCCTCGCAGCCGGGACCGACTCGACCTACAAGACGATCAAGGTCAAACTATGCTACGCGCCACTGAGCCAAGTAGACCGCGCCTGGAGAAAAACTGTAGACCGCATAAAGAAGGACAGGACTTGCCAGCATAAGATCGTCGCCAGGCCTTACAACTCTGCCAACAAGACCTTCCAATCCCTCGAGTGGACTGTTCAACGTGACGTGCCCACTGCCACGTACTTCATACGTGCCTATGCCTATAACGCCGATGAGAGCGAGGTGGCTTACGGGCAAACAACAGATGCACACAAGACCACAAATCTGTTTCAAGTGGAATCAATCACCGGCCGCCACATGACAATGGATGTTTGCTCAATTTGCTTTAGTGTCTTCTCTGTTCTTTCCTTGCTTGTTTTCTTCTACATCGAGAAGAGAAAGTCCAAGAGATCTCAGTGAAGTGAACAGGGTAGCAGATATCGTATCAGACAATAAGCCCGTATAGTATTGCAAGTAGTTGGTGCCTTGTTTTATTTTCTTAAATTTGTGTTGAGCTTTTTATATTGTCATTAACTCGTAGGAAATCTGGACTTTGTAGTGGGGAAATAAGGAAAAGAAAGTGGCTTTATTATGAAAAACTGAGCAGCTGATACCTGAAATGGATAGCTTGAGTCAGCTGAGTTGTTTTATCTTGACAAGTCCTTCAGATTTTTTATAGCTGTAAGAGAACCATTGATTTGCAACTCATTTCCAGAAAGATTAAAAAACAAAAAAACAAAAAAAACAGCAGCATAAAGAAAGAATTACAACATGAATATGATCATGACAGCTTAGCATAATTTTGAAGATAAAGCAGACAAGACATCATGAAGGGTGGACCAAAAATAACAAAGTGTCATGATGAAGATGTGGATGATGGTGATCACATTTTCTATCTGCACGCAATGAAACACCTCTGGCATCATCCAAAATATTACTCTATTTATTCTGGTAATACCTCCAACAAGTCTGGAGATGATAAGGAAGTCGAGTTCTGAAAATAAGCACCAATGGTGTAAACAACAGGCATGCGCGATCATGACAAATAAACATAAACAAATGAGAACAAGCAACAGTGACCATCAAGAGTAAGCCATCCCCTAATCGCAAATGTGTAGGGTATTCAATCTTGGACATTGATAGCAATCAACAGTTGCATCCATACCTCTTTTGGAAGGAGAAAGGCACAACACAATTGCCGAGTTGACTTTAATGATGAGCTCTTCCATGGCTTGTTAATTTATTTATTTATTCCAATGCGGATAATATAATGTACAAATGAATGGCAGTTTCACCAAATAAAATGTTAAACTTACAAGTCAGGTTAAGGATTAAAACACATTTCGGTGCTCTGAATCCTATCGGTACCAAAAAGCAGTAGCCTGTCGTCATAAACATCGATGTGTCCGTATGCATCTGTGTCAGGAGGACACTCTAGGGCTGCTTCAAAGGACCTGTGGTGTACTCCATGGGAATCAACTGAATACCCACCCTTGTGATCATGTCCAGAAAGGCAAGCCTTGACACAATTGTACTGGTGGATTACGTTCATTACTTCATCATAGTTCCATAGAAGTGCTTCTTGAGATGATGCAACAACATCCAAAGGCAGATGACAACAAACGATCACTTTCTGCTTCAGCTTTGTTGCATCCTGAAGTGTGCCATCCAACCATTCAAGTTGCTCTCTCCCAACAGCTCCATTGAACATTACAAACCTCCTATCAAGGCCCAGCAATCCTGATGGGCTGTTTTTATCTGAATTTGGGTTCTTCTTTTCAAGAAATTCTAGTGCTTGTAAAGTTTTAGAATGACCTTGTGGCCATCCAATTGCACTGATATCATAGCCATCCAGCACGACGATTCTGTATTCTGGACTAGGTGAAAAATCATAGTAGGCAAGGCCATTGAGACCTTGGATCTTCAATAGCGGTAGTAATTTGTCACGGGGAAGATTGTAGAGACAGTGATTGCCAATCAAGTGATAAACAGGACCATTGATTTTCTGGAATTCATTATTTACTTTCTTTACAGCATCTAGAGATTGGCCTGGAGGACATTTCCCATCCACAATATCCCCAAAGTTGATCACAAAGTTAAGATTCTGGTGATTATTCCACTTTTGTACTGCCCTTTGCAATACATGGATGCTATGTCGATAATACCGGGGAACACCATGGAATGAATGACCATCAGGAATATCAGCATACTGGACATCAGAGATTACACCAAATGAAAAAAGAGGTCGCTTCCCAGGTGGACTTACCAATCCATTTATTGACCCCATTGCATCCCCAGCACAGATACCCTGTCAGAGGAAAAGATGATAGATCATCAGCCAAAGTCTTCAAGTAATTGATTAAGAGAGAATGGAATCAGTATGGGTAAGGAGGAATCTCATAGTAAATGTTCTACTCATCAGGGTTGTGGTGTATGTGTTTTCCACAAGATCAAAATGACAAAGACTTAGAATATATTTTGGGCAGGTGGTCAACCATGAAATATATAATCCAACCATCAAATCAAGTGGTATATGCTTATCCTATCCATGAACTTTCATGATGGATTTACAAAGAAAAAAACATGTTTAATACATGATGAGAGTTAATTCTATCCCTAAAGGAATTCTCAAAGGTAAAGAAGCAAAAGAATTGAACCATCATAGCTGTATATACAAAAACCAGTATAGCTAAAGCACGGTCAACATGACTTGAGTCCACCATTGTGATCATTGTAAGAGAATTCAGGATGTCACAGACAATAGAGATGTAGGTGATTTTTTACTTGATATTTTTTTTCCTTCTGTGGGTCATTAGAACTCAAAAGAAAAAACTTATACAGAACCAGGCAACACTCTTGAATCTTGCAAAAATTAGCAATGCAGACTGCTGTTTTAAAGGTTTCCAGGTATGCAGAATCAAAAACTAAAAAAACCACATGTCCAGAACATATAAAAACTAATTTATCAAATCATTTTTCCAGTGCCAAAGGAAAATATGACTACATAGTCAAAGTTTTATATAAACATACTACCAGAGAAACAGTATGATGGAAAATATTATAGAATCAATAATAATCTGATCAAGGAATTTTCTATCCTGCATAGATTTTCTAGAGATACATCATAGTATAAGAAATCAATTCCATTAGATATAAAATGTCATATGCCTGAAAATCAATAACACAAAATTGGGGCATGCATTTAGCTTTTTTTTTTCTTTCTTTGAAGGGCATTCAAATGCTTAAATCAGGAATAAAAGACCATTATATCCCTCAGGAAAAGCTACATGTTTTTATTGGAAATGCAAAAATGCACCCTGCGAACACAATTTTATGACCTCTCATACAACTAAATGGTTCTCAAATAATTTACTCTAATTGAGAGTAATAAAAAGTTCCAGTAGAGGAAAAACTGCTGATTAACTTGTAATTTTATACCACAAGCCCACGCATTATTAACTACACACATTACAGCAAGCACTCTCTTTTTACTAACGTCTGAACAGAAGCCAAATATGGTATGATCAATATGTTATAAACTAAACTAAATCCTGTTCACAGTTCTCAAATATTGAATAAAAAGAATCTAGAGGATTATATACACCTACACAATTAATGATAATACCGTAGAATTTGTGCTTAAAGAAAAACAGGCACCACAACCACACACCCCCTAAGCCTAACCATAAGATGAATAGTGAGAATATAAACAGATGAAGGAGATTGGACCTTTGAACTAGAGGAGCCAGTTATGAGTCACTGAACTCTGCATAATGCAGGATTTAACACCGGTAGATACATAAAATAATACAGTATTAACTGCAAGGGATCCATATGAAACCACTGAATTGATCCTCTAACTAAGGCTACTACCCAATGCAAGTTTTCTTGGAAGAACTTTGCAGGTTTTACGATTAAGGCCACTAATTAAACTAACAATTTTCCCATTCTTTGATTTTCTTTCATCTTTCTTCAAACAGAGCCTGAGTGAAAATGATGAGCAATAACAGCAGTTAAGGACAAATTTAAAGTTTCCCCTAGATTACCTGATCCAACACACACTAAAATTTATAATATCTAACTGCATACTCGATAGCAATCAGACAGACAGAGATGAAGAAATTAATGACAAAGTTTTTTAATGGAATTAATGACATAAGAGCTGAACTGCACCAAGACTCTAATCAAATAAAAAACCCATTCTTTGTCGATACCAAAAAGAATCAAGAGCAGATTTGGGACTCACATATGATGCTATTTCCATGAAAATTCTAACCATCCATAAACTACACTGAAAACCCAAATCAAAACAAAAAAAAAATCATAAATTAATAACAACTACGCCATAATATGTTCGACATGATCCATTATAAACAGCATGCGCCGACTTAAGATAAATAAACCCAGAATTTAATGTTGCTTACGCTATTCACCATAGCAGTAATTAATGAGAAAAACAAAAATTCTTTCGATAATTATGAGAGCCCAGAAACAGTATTGGCTTCCTGTTTCATCAAAGTAAACAAAACTCAAAAATAAAATCACAGAAAGTCAAGAACATATACAATCATTCATAGATAGATTAAAAACAAACTAAAAGGAAAGAGATATGACGTTGTTTGTTGCTTACGTTTGTTTGTCGATGACAGAGACAGAGACAGAGACAGAGACAGATACAGATCAGTGATGGAACGAGGAAGGTTAGTTTGTTTGGAACGACAAGTCACAACAGTGTTTTAGTTGGATTTGGACATGAAGTCTCAGGTTTGTTTGGAAAAGGGCTATGACCTTCCTGTGGTTGCTTGGATTAATTTGACCGACAATTGTGATTTGTGACTACGGGGGCAATTGTCCAAGAGAATCCACCATTGTTAACGTGACAAATGGTTTAGTCTCAGCCACCTGTATATAGCTTTCGTTAGAAGCCAGTCTCATGTCTCGCAATAATTTTAGTTATTCGATTTATTTATATATAATCAGTCATTTAACAGTTTATTTGTGTGTAATTGTAATCATAATAATCATGTCTACGTAAATAGAAATATTAACAAATATTGTATGTGTAAAATATCTAATCTAAATTTTTACTTTTTTTTTCTCAACTTGGTACCAATTTTTAAATTTCTTTTATTGATTAAAAATTGAATTTTAAAATTTCTATCTTAAAAATAAAGTAAGAAATTAATATTTTTAAAAGAAGATATATGATATATTTTATTTTATTTTATTTTATTGATGCATATTAAATTTAAATATTCTTAATTTTTTTTGTTTTTTGTTTTTAAATAGTAGTGTATCATTTGGTTTCATAATTTTATGGGAAAAAAAGGAAGTTAATTGAAAAATAATAAGAAATCAAATAATATATAAATGAACTTCTATACTACTATAAACTTTTGAATAATTTGAAAGACCTTGAAATGGTATTTATTTATTGCTTTTCTATCTTATAACAAAATATTCAATATGCATTATTAAATTAAGCTTATAATATGAGTTTTCTATTTACTTAAAAAAATAATTTATCATAAATTTATTTCAAAAAATTGTGATTTTAATATTTATCTGCATTAAATTTTTAAAAAAAAGATTGATAAGTTAAATGCTACCTTAATTAAATTTACATAAGGTTTTAAGATTTTAGAAATCATGCTTGCAATTCAAAGATATGTTTTTAATAAAAGAGATTTAGGTTATCAATATAAAAAGAATCAAAAAATCAAAACTATTTCAAAAACTATTTTGTTAAAGCCAAACAGTCATATGATCCCAACTATAAATGAAATTATTGTAAAACTATTGGTTGTTTGATTTATACATGCCTTGTTAAGAAGGACAAAGTTTATGGTATGACTTGGATTCTAAAAAGACCACCATTAACCACAAAGGAGTAAAAAAGGTATGAGCTCCAAAAATATCTTCTTGATTTTTATGTGTAGGAATCAAGAAAGTATGAAGAACTGTTTTTTGATAATGCTTGCTCAACAAGAGATAAACGATATTTTCATCAATCAAAACAAGTACATTAAAATCTTCTACATACTTAGGATATAACACATCAATTAAGCTTGATATGAACGAAAATAATAAGAATATAAAAATCACCAAATTTCTAGGTATTATCATTTCTTTTCTAATTAATTGTAAATAAACTCGATATTACACTTTATGTGTCTATGTGCATTTATTTAAGTTTGCCCTAGAAAATTACATGTTAGTGCTATAAAATTTTTTATTTCAAATTGCATGGTATAATTGGTTTATAATTATGGTATCTAAAAGAAGCAGGTTGAATTTGATTAGCTATTCGGGTGTGTTCATTGATTAACATGTTGATTTTTATAAGCCTTTAAATAAGAATTGTTTTTGCAAAATTCTAAGAAATTTAAGCTTTATTGATGCTAAAGATATTTGAGGTATATATTATTTATGTGTGTGTATTATTGGAAATAAGTTAGACATATTTAAATGATAAAATACATACCCTCTTAGCATGAAATATCTATTTTACTAGAAAAAACAATTCACTGACAATAACAAACCAATTGATTGGTTCATTATACCAATTCAACCGGCCGACTGGTTGAGCCAGAGAAATAAAGGATGGCCAAATTTATAAGATTTTGAGTTTTAAGTTCGGTTAGTTTTTGAGTTTACAAGTTGGATAAAAATATATATTTCGATTCATAAAACACTTGCAAAGGAGATAATTAAGAAAATCTTGATTTTATGTGAACCAGTCAATCAATTCACACAATTGGATCAACCGGTTAAGCTAGAGCATTAGCAATGAGACTACTGCTTAAATTTTTATATTTTCACCCCTCAATTTCTCTACTTTTTTGTTATAATTTTAATATGAAAATGATCTATTTTAAGTGCAAAGAAAGGATCAAAAGAGAAAATTGGAAAATTTCAAGTTTGGGTTTCAACCGGTTGACCAATTGAACTTAACCCAAAGTAACCGGTAGACCGATTGCTCGATAGTATATATATAACTGTCACTTTCCATCAAAAGCCAAAATTTCAAAATAGAGGAACCTTAACCTTAATCGTGACTCTTCTTCTAAATTCACTCAAAATCCATAAAATTAAGCCTATTTAGAGTTAATTACTTAGAGATTAAAGCTCAATAGCACCAAATAAACATACATGGGATGTGAAATCATGAAGAAAAAGTGTCAATGATCTACATCATATCAAAGTGATGATATTTAGAGATTTATGAGTACTTTTGCAAATAGATTTATTGTTATAGATATGATTAAATAATGATTTAATTGCTTTAGTATAGACACAATCTTTGAATATATGGGTTGGAGTGTATTATTTCATTTGAAGAATACCACTAATTCAAAATTAATTAGAATTTTTTATACAAACATGAGAATCAATGTGGAACCTAGGATTGTAAGTAGTTTATTGAAGAAACATATTAAATTTGATTGTGAAACTCTAGGTAATATTTTGGGAATAAGTAAGAAAGGACCTAAAGTATTTAAGATTAAAATTATACCTACTATGGGTGATTTTGGGTATGATGAGGCTGTGATCATACACACTAGAAGGCGTGACTTTGCTCCTAAAGTAAAGAATAAAAGCCAGGAGTTTCTCTTACAACCTAGATTACTTCATCGCATTATTGCACATGACATTTTGCCTTAGAAAAGGCATTTTGATGAAGTAACTTTTATGGATTTATGCTTAATTGACTGCATGATTAGAGATCATCAAATTAACCAGTCATATATCAGAATAAGAAATTTTATTATGGCACTTGATCAAAAGCAGAAGTTTTTTTCCTATAATTTGTGTCTAACTATAATTTTTTAGTATTTTGAGATTTTATTTATGGATATGAATAGAAACCCGTATTCCAAAAACATGGAAATAAACACCAGAACCCTCGTCAAGATAGGATATGCTTTAAACAAGGATGAGGAATGAGCGTCTAAAGATCAAATGGGTATACATTATGATGAGTAGTGATGACGAGTTTGAAATAATGTTTAAAACACTACCAATGACTCTCTTTTGAAAAGATGTATAGGGTGGAAGATTGATTGTAGAACATTGAAAGTGAAATGCACCATATACGAGAGGATGTGTATCATATACGCAACACACAAACAAATATAATAGATATGATGGCTAATCTACTTTCTTGCTATCCACCTCCCTAGATCTTGTCCTAGCATCAGCATTGTTTTTATATTTTTCATATTTTTAATGCTTTTTGTACTTTCCCTTTCCAATTTTTAATAGGTTTTAAAACTTTTGAAGATTATATAATGATTTTATATTTATTTTCTCTATTTTTTTTATTGTTTCTCTTTTTTTCACTGATGATAAAAGGAGAGAGAATAGATAATATAAATATAATCACATATGAACAAAGGAAAAACTATTGTACAGCTATATGAACAATAGGCGATAAGTACAAACTATAGATGGATTATAATCGTTTCATGACCAAATATCCTGTGCATTTAAGTTTTTTGTTTTTTTCTTATTTGGTTACTGATTAGTATTTACATAGTATTATCATATCATTCGTTAACATGTAGTAAACAGAAAAAAAGGACTTTCAAATGTAAACGAGGAAGCAGTAATCTAATGGAATCTCCACTATGCGCTGGATGTATCTGGGCAATTTCTTCATCAGTCATCGCAGTCATTTGCATCGCAGTCATTTGCAGGAACAATTTTGCAATATTGGCACCCATGTATGTTCAAATCTGGAATTTGAGCAAAAGCCTGTGGATGAATGGGATAGAAGAAAAAACAGAAGAAACAAAGGTAACCTTTTTAGGTGCTCAACACCAGATTACAAGATTCGGAAGGTAAAAGCACGCTTGTAACAACTACAAACCTGCAGGATACTTTGCACAACTTTGGAAGAAGTAAAAGTGATAGTAGGAACAAGCTCTTGAGCGTAAGCTTTTGTCTCAAGTGAGGTGTTAATGTAGATAACATGCAAAGATGGAGGAGACCCTGAAGCGGCTCCAAGATAATTCATTTAAGCAGGAGTAGATGCAGCATCTGCTAAAGAACCACCAATTCGCTCATTTGACATCCTGTACACACCAACCTGCAGTAGTAATGCCACGAGGAAAGAAAATTATGAATTTCTTTGATGGTATGTTACACCAACACCACAGTTAATCTGTAATTCTGTGTATAAAATTCAAAAACATGATACGATGTAAGAATGTTTTACAGTAACATCATTTTATGCGTCATTATCCATATAAAACACAACAAAGGGTGCTTGATACCAGTAAAGAAATGACCAACGAAACCGACACAAGAAAAACGAGCAACATTTGTAAAAATTATACTACTGATCTCTTCAATACTTTTGTTCTACAATCCTAATCTCATTTGTCCAATTCTACACCAAACTTGCTTTCTCTTTTGCACAAAATCCAATCAATACGAAGAGATTTTGGAAAGTTCAATCCTAACCTGAGCCTCAGCATAACTCCCCTTCGCCTGAACCCCATCAGAACTAACAGTCAGGGATGGAAACGGATCAAAATCCTTCTTCCCATCTCTTTCAGCCACCAATATCCTCACTCTCTTTTGCATACTAACCAAAACATTATGCCAAGTATTCACTCTCGACCTCGCTCCACCATGCAATCCAATATTCAAAGCTGCCAAATCCTCTGTTGTCACCTCTAAAACCTCCTCTGGCAGCGCCCCATCAAGCACCCAAATTAAACAAGCACAAAAACCTCTTGTAATCTCTGAGTCGCTATCAGCCCAAAACATCATTTTACCATATTTGTCTATCTGTGCCTCTAACCAGACCAGGGCAGTACAGCCCGTGACCCGATTGGAATCGACCCGGGAAGAGTCTGGTAGTGGAGAGAGGAGGGTTGCATAGTGGAGGAGGCGTTTAACACGGTCGATTGGTTGAGAGAGGGACTTGAACTCGGTGATTAAATGGTGAAGCTTACTTGGGACAAGCTCGGTTGTCTGTGAAGGAGAGAAGGTGATTGCTGTGCAGGTTAAAGGTGAGGAATTTGAAGGTTTTGGGTTTGAAGGTGGTGAGTGGATGCATTTAAGAGATTTGAAGGAGGAGAAAGAAAGAAGTTTGGTTTTTTGGAAGGGGAAAAATGGGTTTTTCTTGGTGGGTTTAGGGTTTGGTGAGATGGTTGTTTTTATCGAGGAGATTGTTGCAGTTGCGGAGGAGTACATGGTGGTGGTGTTTGTGGGTTCTTGAAGTGTGTGTGAAGCAGAAAAAAGGGATGGCTATGGAAAGCAGAGAAAAGAGGGTCTTCTGTTAGTATTAATGCAAGGCCAGAAACAGAGCCAGAGAGAGAATCTGAACAGCCAAGAAGGGAGAAGAATATGAAAGGAGGCGCGAAACATTATCAACCCCGAGAAAATAGAAACTCCCAAGATTTTTTTATTTTTCAAATTAATTGGAATTATGAAATCAATTTTAAACTAGAATTAAATAAAAAATAAAATAAAAATAATTTAAAATTAACTCATTCAAATTAGATTTAATAATAATATTAAAAAATTCCTTGAGGTCTAACCATTTTTTTTATACTAAAAAAACTTATAACGTCTGGCATTAAACTAGTTATATCTAATCATATAGTTTTCTAATAAAGAGAATTTTATTTTTTTTCCTAATAAAGAGAACTTTTAGTTGCTTTAGTTGTTGTAAGAACAAGAAAATAAAATAAGAAATTAAAGCCATTATTAATCTTCTAATAAAATAACTTGTTTAATCAATAGAGCTAACAATAATTAAGAAATTATTAATTAAAGAATAATTAAAATAAAAACATTTAAGTCAAAATCCGCGTGATACATGTCCCGCGTCATTAACTATCATATGCTATCACGAGATCCAGCACTCCATCTTTATTATCCACGTCAGCTTCTTGTTAATAATCATTCAAAATACACACAATGATTATATTATTATCTTAAAATATTTACAACAAATTATGT
>Ga0325410_1007386_pt1 | contig 12008 bp, 10 predicted proteins | sample PopdelMetagenome_16_FD_206182 | JGI IMG/M metagenome (GOLD analysis project Ga0325410, IMG submission 206182) | Populus deltoides microbial communities from Bellville, Georgia, United States - Xylem-PdIQD-R3 | ecosystem: Host-associated > Plants > Phyllosphere > Stem > Wood/Secondary xylem... | reverse complement strand
TTGCGAGTAGAATGATCTTTGGGATTGATTTCAAATTGAAAGAGAGGAGATGACCATTGCACATTTAAATTTTCACTACGCAGTGTTTTGCTTATATTTACGTTTTGTTTTTCTTTATCTTCTAGAGTTCATGTGTGGGCTTAGTGTCCGGAACTCCTGTTTTATAGGAATTTCCTTTGTATACTACTAACTACTAAAAAGGAGGGTCATTATATATATATATATATATATATATATATATATATATATATATGTTGTTACTCAATTTTGGACCCCACATGTTGGAGATGGTGTATACCGGTTTTGAACAGGAGTGTAGGAGTTTAGCTCATGTTCGCCAGAAGATTGACAAAAGTGGAGGAGAAAGAAATATTTTTTTGAACCCTGTTTGAGCTGTTTTCTGCTCTTTTTTATCCTTCCCCTTTGCTACCAAAATCATCAGGTTTTTTTAGGTTGATCAGGAGTCTTCATAATGCTAAATTCGTTCCTTTTTAACTGGTCTTTAAGGTTGAATAAATCCCTCAAAATTTGCACTAAAAAAAGGTTCTGCTGTTGTCGCTATTTTTTGTTCCAACTTAGACTCTGATTCTGACTCGGTTTCATACGATATCTAACCATCCTAGGTATATTTTGTCACTCATGACTTGTTGAAAAATTGACTTACACCTTTATTAGGTCCTAGGGATCATTGTTCTTAGGGCAAATTCTCAGTCAGATTTGGATGCTCAGCATTGTCAAATGAAGAACCTTTTTGACCAACTAGATTACTGCGAGATTCTATTCTCTAAAATGATTTTATCTCATTTCGACTCCTTCATCAAAGTTGTAGTCCTAGACGCGTAGATGATTTTGGGCTTTTGAATCGCTTGATTTTGATATCAGAAGCTCAAGATATTTCTATTTGAATATCTAACGTAAAGGTAGAGAATTCTGCCGCGAGAAGGATATTGACCCGAGTCTGCACTAAAAAAACTCTATTTTTGGCCTAGTTTTTGTGATTTTTGTTTTTTCATACTCTCAGTCATATCAGGATTCTTGACATTCATCAGTTTTTGAGTTAGACCCGGAGATCTCTTTTGACCAACTAGATTATTGCCAGTTTCTGTTCTGTAAAAAGATTTTATCTCACTTCGACTCCTTCATCAAAATTGTAGTCCTAGACGCGTAGATGAATTTGGGCTTTTGAATCACTTGATTTAGGTATCAGAAGCTCAAGATATTCACATTTGAATATCTAATGTGAAGGCAGAAAATTTTGCCGCGGGAAGGATAAAGCCCAAGTTCGCGGGACTGATTCGAAGGATTTTTTTTTGACTAAGGACTGAATTGAAAAGTGTTAAAATGAGGGATTGAATTGAAGAAGGATATTGAAAGCTGGAGAGGGGGGCTGAATCATCATAAATGACAGGATTTTTTGCACACTGAATAAGGAAAATGAGACTTTGCAGCTGCACCCTCCATCTGATTTCTTTCCTTTTTTTCGCTGCAAATTCCTGATGTTTTTCCTTTATCATCATGCCTGATTTTTGGAGTTGCAACCACGTTTTTTCTTGTCTAATTTCAAAGGGAGCAGCTGGCCCTATGGAAGGAAAGAAAAGAGTCACACCCTCCTCTAAAATAGGAAAGAAATCAAACGTAAAGCACCAACACAAAATCAGAATATTGCAGTTTCCTTTTTGCGTTTTTTTACTGCAAATCGGTAGGGATTTGCGTCCTAGGATTAATGCATTGAATCCTTCCTAAACAGAGACATATTTAGACTATATATAAGCCTTCTAATGACCTAACAGGGGAGAAAAAGAGAGTAGAAAAATAAGACAAGAGAGGAGAGAATAGAGAATGGGAGAGAGACAACAAAAGAAAAACAAGAAAGACGCCTTTGATCCATTTGTTTTCTGCAAATAAAAACTGCAGAAACGGGAAAAGAAAGTTAGGAATCAATAGAGAAAGTGACGGAGGCGCAGAGTAAAGAAAGAGGCAATAAACAGACCCAAACATAGAACATAAGAAGAAGGACAGACGCAGACCGAGCAACCATCACTCTTCCAACGCCACTGCAGTTTCTTCGTCTCCAGGTTGGTTTTTCTATTCACCTGTTGCATGCTTTCTTTTGCCTTGTATTTGCACTGTTAGTGTGGTCTTTTTCTTTGTAATGTATGTGTCTGTACTGTTCAAGTGAATTAATTCACTTGAACAGTCGCTCTCCATTCATAAAAGAGGGCTGCACCCTTACCAAATTCTTTTTTAAAAAAAAGAATAAAAGAAAGAGATTTATTTTCTGGAATATTTATTTTAAAGTTTGAATTTTTTTATGTTGTAAAAAATATATACCAATCTAGTATTTAGAATACCCGGTTTTTGACGCCATTGCGGCAAATATACATATATATATAAATTTGTTTTCTTGTTCATTGCACACGGCCAATACCCTAACATGTTTTGAATGCTCTTTTTTTTATATACAAAAAAATATTGGAAGTTTTGAAAATATGTTTTTCCATGGATTTCTTAAACACAAAAAAAATAATTTTGTTTTCTTGCATTTTCGGATTTTACAACATGTTTGTAAAACTCCAAAGGGTATTGGCCAATATTTCAAAAAATATAAAAATCTTATTTTGAGGGGAATTCATCTATTATTCACCACTAATGTTTGGATAAAAAAATCCTTAAAGGACGAATATTCAAAATATTATTGGGAATAATTTGTTATTATTCACTATTAATATTTGGATAAAGAAACCCGAAGTGGTAAATATCAAAAATAATTTTCTAGGAATAATAAATCCGCACACATCCTTGAAAGAAGCCTTGATTATAATCGAGGACATTTTAATTTTTTACTTCACAGTTTACGAGCCATGAGAGTATAAAACACTAAGACAAAAAAAAAAGAGGCTTTTAAAGCACCCTAGATTTCTAAATTTTTGTCCCTCCTCCTTGCGATTTACGAGTTGCAAACTCTTGAAATACTAAGGGAAAAATGAGCTTTTAAAGCACATGGAATCTCCTTGAATTTCTATCTTAATAAGTTTAGTTAGAATCAAACCTAGAAAAGATTGATGGGATTAGAAAACACCAACACGATAGCAATTATAAAGCAAACCAAACACCAAGCAGCTTACCTTAGGTAGGGCGTACTAGGGGTGCTAATACCTTCCCTTTACGCAACCAGTCCCTTGCCTTAGAATCTCTGAAAGACTAGTTAGGGTTCCTAGTGACCAAAAAACTAGGTGGCGATTCCCTTTTACACAAAAAAACAAAATAACCGGAAATCAATCGAGGATCGCCACGACGCCGCGCTCTGCCGCGAGGGTGCGACAGGATGGCGACTCCGCTGGGGACCTTAGGACTAAGCTTGGTAATTGTTTTTTTTTATTATGCTATGTGTTGTTGTTTTTTTGTACTATGAATGATATTTTGTTTAAAAGCTCTAGCATGCATCTTCACATTCTGTCATACATGGTATAGTCATGCATCACTTTATTATTATTATCTTTTTGAGGGCACACACAATAAACTTTAAGTTAAGTGGGGGACTAGCAGCTTGCCTTATGACTTGAGTCAAGGTTTAAGTTTGTGTAAACCCCAACTCTTTGATAAGTGTTTAGACTGATAGTGATTGGTACATGTGCCATCCCACTATCTGCTGAACCCCCATATTGCCTTTACGAGGGTGATCACTGGGACAGTATGAGACCCTTTTTAGAGACAAAGTAGTAAACTTATCTTATGTCTCACATAAAGGAACTAGAACCTATCCTTAGGGTGTATGCTCCATAATATCTTTTGCATCAAAACAAGTCTAAACCCAAGTCATCTTGAATTGCAAGACTTGTGAACGAAATGGCCACCATTGCTAAATTTTCCATTATAGAATATGAAAAAATTGTGAACTGTCACAATTGACTGAAGGAGACTGCCTTAGAAGCGATGTTAAGAAGCTGTCACCAATCAAGAACCTGAATTGCATTATGAATGAGGTAAACAAGTTAACGACTCACTTTCAAAATGTGGATAAGGATGCATTTTTTAGGAAATACAAACGTTTGGTGGAAATTGCAAGGGTAGAAGTTTTAAGTCCAACTGTGTGAGCCTTAGTTCATTTTTAGGATCCAGACTACCGGTGTTTTTCTTTTGGAAACATAGACCTATGTCCCATTATGGAGGAATATGGGATGTTGACTGAGTTTCCAAACAATTTGTATCAGATTTATTTACCTTTGAGATCTAACAAGATCATCCCCGAACTGTCAAAACTGCTCAGAATCTCCAACTTGGAAAAGTTTTTGGAAAAGAATGTTACCGGTTTGAAATGGAGGATGTTAGAAATTGCACTAGAAAAGAAGTCAGGATTAGAAAAAGAGAGATTGATTGCCTTGGGCATATTTGGCCTTATGTTGTTCCCAAGTCAGACGGGTGTAGTGAGTTTGGAGGCCACTGCTGCTTATGTAGAGTATGAGAATACACAAATCAATCCAGTGGCTGCTATTTTAGCTAAAACCATCTTGACGCTTAATCATTGTAAGAGGACCGGAAAAGGAGCAATGAGATGTTGCACGCAGTTGTTGTATATCTGGATGGTTAGCCATATCAAAACAAAAAAACCTATCTTCAATAATTTTTGATGGTTCACCCAAAGACCCCTAAAGTTGGTAGAAGAAGAAGAATGAGGAGATCTAGACAACCAAGGTTGAGTTGACAAATTAGAAGGTTTGCCTAATAGTGATTTCAAGTGGAAAGCCCCATGGGTAACGACAGTGAAAGTCCTAATGAGTTGTAGACAGAGACGTTGGGTGCCATTGGTGGGGATTACAGGCTATGTGAGTTATGCTCCTGCCCTGGTGGTAAGGCAACTTGGGGGCATGCAGTTTGTTCCAAGGACTATGGGAATTGCTCAATTTTTTGGTTTGTTCAAAGATCCCATTGCACAAGAAGTTTTGGAGATCATCAAACAAGATTGGAAGCATCTGGTTTTGGTTGAGATAGAAGGTTTAAAGGATCCAAATGCAAGTAAAGGATATGCAAGATGGAGAGACTTAGCAGCTTCAGCCATGCCTTGTGTAGGAGTCAAATCTCCCCAAACTATAAAAGAGCCTATTAAGAGGAAAAGGGTCAATAATGAAGAAAAGTTGAGAAAACAAGTGGAAAAACTTCGGATAGAGTTGAGCAAAGGCAGAAAAGACAAGGCAATGTTAGAAGAAATGATGCTACAAGAAGATAAAAGGAGAGCATTTCTAGATGAGCAAATACAATCTAGAGATGCGCGAATAACAAAGCTTAAGTTAAAGCTGGGTGAGGAGAAGATTGTTAGGGAAAAAAGTGAGAAGGAGCTAAGAGGGATGAGTTTGGATTGGATATAAAGTTACTCTGAACTTGAAGCAATGGAGATTGACTTTAACGATTGCCAAGGAGGTGTAGAATATTACCAAGAAAAATTTGCACAAGTCTAGTTCGAACTGATGGATAGGATTGGGAAGTATGAGGATTTGAATAAGAAATATATGGAGTTGGAAAGCCGTTCGACGGGGATTGCAAAAGAGGAAAGTAAAAGGAGAGGTTTCGAGGGTGTTGAAGCAGAGTTAACAGTTAAGAAGAATGAGATAAAAGTTATGAGGATAAAACTTGACAAGGAACGTGAAAAGTTGAAGTATGTAGACGAGAAGCTAGTAGCAATGGAAAAACACAAGGATCAAATCGACGCCAATAACACTGCTTTGAACAAAACCAATATGTTGCTCATAGAAAAGATGACCAAGACAGATGAGCAAATAGACGAAGCTGCTGCACATGCTCGAATTATTAGAATCAAAGCGCGGAATGTGGGAGGGGACATCATTCGCTATCGCCGAAGCCTAGCTGAAACCAATGCCTTTCTAGGGAAGATTGAGAACCGCGGCTTTGCCTTCTTACCTTTGGCTAAAGAGTTTGTGGAGAAAAGGGATTAACATGTTGTATTTCCTTTTTTATTTGTAAATGTAATAAACTTATCAAATATTAATGAAAAGGGCGTTGACCCATCTTCTTATGCAAAATCTGTCTCTTGGTGAATATGATTTAAGCAAACGACTTGAAAGGCAATACTCCTATCAAAGCAACATGACAAGAGAACCTATGTTTATTATGTGGTGGCTATTATTCGTTCACAAGAAGGCTGCATCCATACCCAATATACAAATGCATTCTTATCACAGTCATGCATTATATCATGCATTTTCTTATACATCTATGCATGCATATGCAGACCTAGAAACATAGGTCCCCCTTCTAGAATCCATACACTTGACTAAGGAAAATGATGGAAAATAAAGAAAGGTCACACCCAAAAGCTCAGTATCAAAAAGAGATTGAAGGAGTTTGGAATGATGTTGTGCACCTAATTGGTTTTCTCATGCAAATGTTTTGAAACAACCTTTTCCCTTTAATGAGATCATGCATTTCCAAAAGTTCATCTTGATGTTTTTACACATCACTTTCCATTTTCAAAGTGGATCTTCCAAAACAAACACCTGCACTTTACATTGATAATGAATGGCCAAACATTAAAGAATACGTAGTAGCTGTAGAAGAGGAAGAATGGGATAAAAATAGAACAACATGAACAAGCTTGGAGGACCGCTAAAGATAAACTAGAAACCATAAATGTGGGTAATGAAGAAATCAAGAGAGAGCTGAAGATAGGGACTATGATCATTCCTAAAGAAAAAGAAGAGTTGACTACTCCGAGATTATGTAGATGTTTTTGCTTGGTCGTATAAGGATATGTCTGGCTTAGATACGAATACCGTAGTACACAGGGTACTGCTGGTAAAAGGATGTAAACCGGTTAAGCAAAAGTTAAGAAGAATCAATACGGATGTCTTAATCAAAGTAAAAGCATAAATTAAAATGCAGTGGAACGCCAATTCTCTAGAAGAAGTCAAATATCCACATTGGGTGTCCAACATAATGATAGTACCCAAAAAGGAAGATAAAATCAGGGTTTGTATGGACTTTAGGGACTTAAATCGGGCTAACCCTAAAGACAATTTCCCTCTACCACGCGTAGATGTGTTGGTGGTCAATGCAGCACGTAGCTCTATAAATTCCTTTATGGATGGATTTTCGGGCTATAATCAGATAAAAATGGTGCAAAGGAGAAGATGATATTTGTAACACCATGAGGAACCTTTTGCTACAAGGTCATGTCATGATGCACAAAAAGATTGAAGTATACATGGATGACATGATTGCTAAAATCTAGAGAGGGGGGAAAATCATGTCCAAATATTGAAGGAATTGTTTGAGACCAAGGAAGTACAAGTTGAGGCTTAACCATGCAAGGTATTCATTCGGGGTAAAATCTAGGAAGTTGTTGGGATTTAAGATAAGTGACAAAGGGATAGAAGTGGACCCTGGTTAAGTAAAGGCTATTCAATCTATGTTAACTCCTAAGGCTGATAAGGATGTAAGAAAGTTCTTAGGAAAGTGGAATTACATTGCTCGGTTTATACCGCAATTAACCATGACTTGTGACCCAATCTTTGACTGTTAAGGAAGAAGAATCTCAGAATTTGGAATAAAAGTGTGAAGAAGCTTTCGAGAAAATAAGCAGTACCTCCTGATGAAGATGTGTTTTCAGTTGAGGAAGGGAAATTAGATTGATGGACTATGTACTTTGATGGTACTATAAATGTATGTGGTAACAGAGTTGATGCAATGATAATCTCTCCTAATAAAAAGTAGTATTCAGTTTTAGTTAAGTTGGAGTTTGGGTGCAATAACAACATAGGAGTATGAAGCTTGCATTCTCGTTTTAGAGGTGGCATTAGAGCTGAATATTAGAAAGATAGATATGTATGGAGACTCGATTTTGATTATTTACTAAGTGAAAGGAAAATGGCAAACCAAGGACGAGAAGTTGAGACCTCACCAAGAATACCTGTCTAAATTGGCTAGAGAATTTGAGGAAATAAAGTTCACCCATTTAGGAAGGGAAGGAAACCATTTTGTTGATGCTTTGGTCACGCTAGCTTCTATGGCTAGGATAGAATTTGGGCATAAGGTACAGTTGATACACATTGATATCAGAAATAAGCCAGCTCATTGTTGCTCAGTTGAAAGAGAAATAGATGAAAACCCTTGGTACTATGATATCAAGAATTTCATCCAAAACCAGACATATCCCATGGGGGCATCCACAATCGACAAAAAGACTTTGAGGAGGTTGGCAAGGGATTTCTATCTTGATGGGGAAACTTTGTATAAGAAATCATCTGACGGGACTTTGTTGAGATGTTTGGATGACGTGGAGGCAAAAAGTGGTGAAGAAATTTATGAAAAGAGATTTGATCTATCGATATGGTCCACTAGAAAAGATTAATAATGCCCAGAACTTTAATAGCAAGATGATAATAGAACTTTGTGCTAAATAAAAAATCAAGAATTCCAATTCCTCGCCCTATGCCCTACGAGGATTGGCATGAGATGTTGTTGTTTTCCCTTCACACGTACCGTACCGCAGTCCGAACCTCAATAAGAGCCACCTCGTATACGGTATATGGAATGGAGGCGGTGATGCCTTTAGAAGTGGAAAACCCCTCATTAAGAGTATTGGTAGACTCTGAGTTTAGAAGAAAGATTAAATTTTGACTTTTATATAAAAAAAAACAATAATTAATAATTACGTGTTATTGGTCCTTCTATACCTTGAAAATAAAAGAGAACCTCACACAAGAAAAATTCCTTCATTCTCCGGAAGAACCCATATGTCCCTTTTTATACCTTCTCCAGAAACCTAATTAACCCATATCTCCCTTTCTATTCCTTCTCCAGATCGGACTTATTTTAAGGTCAAATTTTAAAGGATCATGGCACAATTGGGAAATAGTTGATTCAACTTATAGGGATGAACTCTTTAAAGAGTTTAAGGTATGAGATTATACATTTTTAAATTGATGAACTTGTAGTGATGAAATTAATTATCTTTCAAATTGTTTTAGTAATACTTTTATGTTGACTTATTGATTGATAATATGAGACTTGAATATATTGATAAGTATAATTAAGAGTTTAGAGATTGTTTGATGAATGAGATGTGATCCAGGATGATTAAATCAAGATGGAAGTTGTAATGACATATAATAGAAGTGTTGTCGATAACTTGGTACCAACAAAAAAAAAAGAAAACTCTGCTGAAATTTTCAAAAAAAAATTCATAATCTTAGATATATTATTCAATACTTGATATTAGTAATGAAATGTTTGAGATTTCATGACATTATATTTGAGGATGTTACATTCTTATTTTCTATGCACACCATATGTTAGATGCAAGGAGTATTAATGTAGTAAAAATAGTTTTTTTTATGGAAGTGAAGACCAAAATGAAGTACAAACCTCTTAGATACAATTAAAGGAATTTCCAGCGAAGGCATTAAGTTTGTTTGACCATTTCATTGATTGAAAATATGAATTAATATATAATTGTTTTCGCATCTCTAACGACATCAATTAGGTTAGAATATGTAAATTAATTCTATTTTAGGAATTTATTAAGAAATGGTAAGGTATATACCAAAAAAATATTATAATAATCAGAATATAAGATATTAAATTCAATTTTAGGATGTAGTTAAGAAGTTTTTATTTTAACAATATTTTTGTTTATCTTTTTTACTACTGAATGTGTGATTATAATTATATAGGCTAGTTTACAACTATGTTGAGTTTTGTTTTTGTTTTTTGTTATAGAAAAAATATATATTTTCTGAGGATGATGAACCAATTTTTCGTAAGATTTGGGAAGATAAGACAGGAATTGCTTTGAACCAGCAGTTAACACAAGCTCGTAAGAGAGCTATGTCAAATAGAAAAACCACAAATATTATGGATTGCATTAATAAAGGTCAAGTTTGGATAAACAATGACGATTGGAATCAAATGATTAAAGAAATTTGGTTCACCCCTGAATTTCAAAGGAGATCAAAATCTGCAAGAAATAATTGGTTAACTGAAACAGATGGTAAATTAAGCACTCATTCTAGAGGTATGGTGTCATTTGCATTATATCGAGTTAGCATGGTGAAGATTGTTTATATTTGTTATAATGTACTTCAAATTTTTATATTTATATTGTCTAATATTGTTTGTTTCTTGATAGCAAGAAAAAGCAGGTGGAAAAGAACCTCTATGGGATGAAGTGTTCTCGGTGTTGCATCAGAGTGCCAAGAAGCCTGAAACCTTCGTAGATAACAAGTCTAAAAAAGTTGTTGTAAGTACTTTTTTATGTAATTTAATTATTATTTAAAATTAAAATTAATTTATTATTATATTTAATTTTATTGTAGGAGAATTAGAAAAAAAAAGAGATGATTTTAAGATATGGAACTGATCGGGAAATTAAATCATCCTTTATTTGATAGAGCAGCTTGGTGTGTGGCTATAGGAGGAGTTACAAAGGGTAGAATATATGGTACACTTGGTATGCCGAAATCCATTGTTAGTATGAGTGCTTCATCACAATCCTATACGATGGAGTCAACACCTCCTAGCTCATCAATTCAGGCATTGAAAGAGAAAATAAAGGAAAGAGATGAACATATTTTATCATTACAATAGGAGATGATTTCAATCAAAATATTTCTTAGTAATATGAGATACCAAGCTTGGGCATCAAATATGGACCAAGGTATGTCGACACCTATGGCTTCATCTATGTTGTCACATGTGGCTCCACAGATGACGACACCTATGTATCTCCTATCTAATCCAGTATATCGACCTAGGCCTCAACCACCATATACCTGTCCCACCTTATGATGGTTAGCATTGTTTTGGTTCGTTTCCACCACCACCTTTATGATGGAACATATTTATTAAATTGTGATTTATCTATTTCGATGTAAGTTTGACGAGATTTAGAAATTTGTTATGAAATTTATTTTTATTTGACTTATTATTTTTGATAAAATAATTTCTAGTATTAATTTATGTTCTTTATATATTTATCTATAATTTTTGAAATAGCCACAAATAATTAAAAAAAATTCAACAGATGGGAAAAATAATTTAAAAAATTCATGTTTTATAAAATAGTCATTTGATATATCAGCAACGGATTAGCAACAAAGTTTTCATAGCTAATCAGCAACGAATCAACAACAACAATTATCATTAGCAATGGAATATCCATTATTGATTTACACATTCAGCAATCAAATTTCAGCAATGGATAATTTGTTACTAAACAAATCAGCAATTGATAATCCGTTGCTAAAAAATTAACATCTATTATTTACATTTGAAATTATCTGTTGCGAATTCCATACTGAGTTTTATCAGCAACAAATTTTAACATTATTTAGTAAGCTACTGCTGCTATATGTAATATAATTGTAGAGAGCACGAGAAAACAATGATTGAATCCCACTACAAGATTTCACAGTTTTACCGACGGAAAAATTCTGTCGGTGTGTGATTAGAAGTTCGTCGGTGATTTTTTTACCGACGGATTACGTCCGTCTGCTTTCCCTTCGTCGGTGATTCCCCATTCCGTCGCTATATCGGTCGAAAAAACAAAAAAACCATTTGCCAATGGTTTTACAGATGGAATTTGCGCGCAAAAAAAAAGATTCCCGCTTGAAATATACCGACGGATTTTTATTCCGTCAGTATATTGTGATTGACCGATGGAAAATAACCGTCGGTAAATCTGTCGGTGAGTGTATGAAATACCAACAGAATATGTCCGTCTGTAAATTCATCGGTAATTGTGGAAGCTACTGTTAAATGCCGACGGATTAATTCCATCAGTAAGTCTGTCGCTGAGTGTTTAAAATACCGACCGAATTTATCCGTCAGTAAAATCCTTGGTAATAGTTTTTTTCTTAATTTGTTTTTTTAAAATTATTTAGGATATATAATATAAAACTATATAAATTAATTGTAATACAAACCAATTATGCAAATAAAATTTATATTAAACATAAAAAAAAACAAAGTTAAATAATATTCATTACAAACTGAAT
>Ga0325410_1007384_pt1 | contig 12009 bp, 6 predicted proteins | sample PopdelMetagenome_16_FD_206182 | JGI IMG/M metagenome (GOLD analysis project Ga0325410, IMG submission 206182) | Populus deltoides microbial communities from Bellville, Georgia, United States - Xylem-PdIQD-R3 | ecosystem: Host-associated > Plants > Phyllosphere > Stem > Wood/Secondary xylem... | reverse complement strand
GCTCTGTGCTCTCTACTTTCTTTCCATGCTTAAAACAGATGCTTCGTGCCCAGTTACCCAACTTTCTGGTATTTTGTCGTCACATATGGTAACAGCCTAAAAGCCATGTACAACCAGAGTTAAATAGCCAGTTGAGTTTTCTTGTCAAGTTGTACGGTGACAGAGCCGTAGCCCATTGGTTTTTTCTCCCATCTCAGATCAGCAAACGGATCCATCTCCTGTTTATCTTTGGACTTGCCTGTAATTCTTTAAAAGAATTTATTCCAAACAGAGTATTGGAGCTTAAAACAAATATATACTGCAAGTGAAAAGAAGGGTTAATTAGAGAACACATCCTATAAATAATCTAATATAATATATTGGAAAATCTAAGTATTTTAAGTGAAAGTAAATATCAAATCTAATAGCAGGACACTTCGATAAAAAAAAAAAAATAAAAAAAGATTAATGGGGATAATCTGTGGGTCAAAAACTTCTCATGCAGTAACTGCGTTGTGCGTTTACAACAAGAAGCGGGCCGTCAAATTAACAGACATGTAACATAAAAAGAGAAGAAATGGAATCGTAAAAAGCATAAATTACAAGAAAAAAACATCATTAAAAAAATGAAACAACATTAATTACTGGAAATACAAATTAACAAGAAGCATAATTGTCACCAGGCCTAGAGATTAGCCGGTGTGTGAAATTGTGTTAATTAATCTTCACCCTTGAATCTCTCCTTCCTCTCTAAATAATCCTCTCCTACACCGCTAATCATTGGTTTATTACATCAATTTACAATACTTTCTCTATACATAACATAGTAATATATGGCGTGATGTTCCAGCCGCAGATGACCCCAAAGAATCATCAGTTCATCGCCTCAAGAGTTGTTAAACGATAACCATTTAAATTGAATTTGTTTCAACAAGCATAGAATTCAACGAGCTCGTCAAGAGACTCAGGCTGTGGGTCTGCATTCTCCAACATCCAAAGCAAGTGCTCGAACAAAACCACCTCACATGCAACATTAATAGTATCAGGGGATTCCTGATCAGTACTAGACCTCTCTGCAAGCTCACGAAACAGTGGATGGTCAATGATATCGGAGCTTATGAGATAGCGTCGACGAGATTTTCCTACGTAGACGGGGTGGAGATCACCGGAGTAGGAGGAGGAGATATCATCGTTGGTGACAGATATGGAGCTTCCAATCTTACTGGGGCGGCTTTGCTTGTTGTTGTTGAAGGAGTTGAGTTTCTTGAGGACCGATTTGAGCCTCATGAGCTTGCCTTCTTTGGCCATTTGTTCGTTGTTGATGTGCTGGGAGGTTTAAAAGAATGGGTTTTAGGATTATCGGAAAGAATAAGGCAGAGAAAGGGACTTTTGAGAAGAGAAAGAAATTTGTTTGGGGACTAAGAAAGGGTAGAGAAGGTTCGTTTATAAAGGCGATGTTAAGGGTTGTTTTGGTATTTTGGATTAGATGGGTCCAAATTTTGGGGTCAAGCTTCTGAATATGTCCTCTAAGGATTTGGATAAAAAAAGATTAAAATAATAATAATAAATAACTATAATCTCGTCTGTTTGCTGAAATTTTTTTTTTAAATAAATTTTAGAAAAGTAAATTATTTTTTATATTTAGTAGTGTAATGATAAATAAATTGAAAAATACTTTTCAGTATTTAGTTATAACATAGAAAATGAGTTGAAAAATAACTTATTAATGTTTTATTTTTTTCAAGTTTATTAAAATAATGAAGAACAAATCTTACAAATTAAAAAGTTGAATGAAAATAAAATTGAAAAAAAATATAATTTCATAAATTATCTCAAATAAAATAAATAATAATCAAAATAATAGAGATCAAATCTAACAAATAAAAAAATTTAAAGATGAAGAAATTAAAATAATAATAATTACCATTTCATAAATTATTTCAAATAAAATAAGTAACAATCAAAAGAATGAGGATCAAATTTGATAGATAAAAAATTTGAATTAAAAAATGATAAGGGAAAAGCAAATAACAATTATAAAAATGAGGACCAAAATTAATATAAAAATTTAATTCTAAGGAATGAAATTGAAAAAAAAAATATTCAAAACAAAATATATATAGCAATCAAAAGTTTGAGGACCAAATTTGATATAATCAGTAAATAATACGATATTTTTAAATTTTTCACAACTTCCGAAAAGTGTTTTCCGCCCAAAATAAAAGGAAAACACTTTTTTGGAAATCAAATTATTTTTTTTTAACTGAAAAGTATGTTCTGTTGACCAACTTTTCTAATAACGAACAAACACAAATAAATTTGGAAAGTTTGGATCAAGCAAAAATCACTAAATATAAATAAAGTTAACAAACAATTTTTTTTAAACGATGGATTGTCTCCATTTTCGCGTCCTTATTTAGGCCATATGAATATATCCATAATAATGTATTAACAATACATTATCAAACATCCAAAAATTTATTTTTCTTTTTATTTTCTTTTTTACATGGTGAACTATCTGCGAATTCTTTTTGGCACCGCAATTAATCCTTCAATATTATAAAGCAAGAATCCTTAAACATAAGATCAACCGAAATAATCATGGATCCTAAGTGTAAAATAACCTACACCCAATAACTATAAATTCTATGAATAGGAATTCCCGAGTTCATCCAAAAACAAAAATAACAAAATAAACTAAAAAAAAAAGTGTTTTCCACAATGTATATTATTACTATTACTGTAACTCAACACTCATATATACTATAGATTGTAACAGTAAAGTACACTTTTGTTTTTCATGACATAAAAATTTAGTCCAAGGTAAAGTTTTTTTTATTTTTTGAACACTAAAAGTATAAAAATGCCTTTGGAGCCAAAAAAAAAAAAACTTTAGCCCCACACCTAGTGATATTTTTCCTTTCCAACTTTAGATGCACAGTAAAATTACTTGAATACACTTCAGGTAAAAAAAAAAAAACCTTAACTTTATTCAAGGATTATTTTTGTCATTTTAATCTTTATTTATTCAAGTACCCAAAAATAAAGCATACACATATTTTCAATTCTTAATGACAACCAAAATTCATATATATGGTAAATGTTTAACCAACCTCGTAACTTGCTTGATTCTTATTGATCAATGCTTGAGCCTTATTTGAGCTTAATTTTATGTCTGACACCACCTTATAAACTTTCAAGGTTTGTTTGACCTAAATATCATGATTCAACTAATTAAATGTCTTTTTTTTCTTATCCTCTTGGCTCTTCCTTTGTAATAATTCCAACCAGCACATGTAATGCATTCTATTTTGTTGCTTATTGATTCTCATCATTTACCTTCCCTAAAAAGATTCGAACTTGAATCATTAGCTACATCGAAAAAAAAAAGATAAAAAAACATTAAATGTAGCACCTAAACTTTTAACATTATACTCACCTGAAAGTTCTAACTTGTATGTATTATTATTAATCCATTCAAGGACTTAGAAGGGATCACCCTCTCTAGGAATACAACTTAGATCACCAATGAGTTGGAAATACTTCTTTCTCATATGATATAAACACTTTCACTGTGTTCAAAGATAATATGCCTACGACCATTGTTGGCTTTAAAAGCATAATATTTATTTTTATTTTTTATTTGTCACCACACTCTCATGAAGTTTATTTACCATTTTAACCTTTTTTTTATTTTCATCAAGAAAAACCATTTCATCAATAGATAAAGGTAAAAAGTCTAAAACAATTAATGGGTTAAAACCATAAATAATTCCAATTGGTGAGTGATCATTAGAACACATACTCCTATTATTTGTAATGATTCATGATTCGTATAGATAATAATTTTTTTTGCTACAAGTAATGTTGTCAAATCTTCAAAGTTCTAACCAACATGTAAAGCTCTTTGTCATAGGTTGGGTAATTCAATATTACCTCATTTAGATTTTCAATAAAAATGGATTATTAACTATTTCTCCCACATCAAAACAATTCTAATACTTATTCTTAAGGCATCACACTCATTCTTAAATATTTTAGAAAAAGTTAGGCATAGCATAACCTTTCTTTAATCAAATTCAATGCATGCTCTTATTTATTACCTCATTTAAAACCAACAAAATTTTTTTAACAATTTTATGAATGATGCAAAAGTTTACTAAAACCTTTAACAAATCTCCTATAAAAACTAGTTAAACCATGAAAACTCTTAACCTCGATAATTGACTTAGGCATTGACCATTTTTTAATAGCTTTCACCTTTTCTTCATCCATCTTTACAACTTCTCCACTAATATTAGAGGTGAATTTGATCTCCTACCACCTTATAATCGTGATATAAAATGTTTTTGATATTTAGGGATATGATATATCGTTTCTCAATGTAAAAAAAAAAAAGAAGCTATGATTATACGTGATAATAGAAAATGGAAAATGAAAGTAATATTGAGGGTGATTAAATGCTGCCACTTGAGGATGCTAGCGATGATGGAGTAGAGTATCTAGTTGAGGGTGATTCATTTGTTGTTAGGCATGCATTGAGTGCTCAAATCAAAGAGGTTGAGTTCGAGCAAAAAAGGAAAAATATATAAAATATATAGTTGGAATGACTATACAAAAAAGTATATACACAAATTTCATATTAGCAAAATTGATCCAATAGAAGCAATCGAACCAATTATGGTAAGAAAAAAGAAGGAAAAATAAAATCACTAGTGCTTAAGAGCGTGCGTTTGAAATAAGAATGTAGTAAAAAAAAGCGACAACAACTAAGACTTAAAAAAGAAGATTTTAGGGAAAAAAAAACCCTCAAATCTATTCACATAACTATTCAAAGCAAATGAAGAGCAAAACTATATCTTAACCAAATGCAATATAGACACACAAGGCACCTAGTCAATTACCAACAAGTTATATTTATGTATACATATTGTACAAAACTACACCTAATTTTAATGTAAATATACAAAAGAAAGGTTATATATATATGTACACATATAATTCTCCTTGTAAAAAAACAAAACTATATATATGAAAAGGGTTGTAGAACATTTGTCATTCTATTTATGTAAATATTTACCTCTTCTAGGGTTTGATCCTACTCGAATACAAATTTACTTGAACCATAAAAATCAAAGATGCACAACTATTAGAAATAAAAGAGATTATCATTAAAATGAAAACAAATAATTTAAAATCAAATAATTAAGGTATAAACCAAGAACCAAGATTCCAACCCAATTTCCAAAATCATAAAACTAATGAAAACCAAACCCATAGGTCTTTGATCCAATAGATTTTATTTCCCATCTGCTAGAAAAAAAAACATATAAATAAGGGGAAAATGAAAACAAATGTATGTTTAGAAAGGGTTAAGTTAATTTAAATAATAAAGACTCTATATAGTAAGAGAAATGTGACATATTTGATCTAAGAACTTGAATGCAATGGCGCTAAAGGTTATAACATGGATATATCACAAGTTTAACTTTATAATAGGCCTCAACATCAAGGCCTGTATTCTAGAGCGAAACCAAAAACAAAAGGTTACTGTAAAACATGAAATCAAGCAGTTCTTAGACTCTTGCTTCTACTAGGTCATTGATATTGTAATAAGAAAAGAAGGCCCCAAGAAAAGAAAGGGTATCAGTTGCTATTGCTAGATTAAATGCTTTCTCACTCCACCCAAAACATTCCCAACTTGTTAGGTCTTATAAAAAAAAGAAAAAGAAACAAAGATTACAAACTAGATATAAATAGAAAAAATCTTAGGAAAAGAAAAAATATGTTCGTAAAACCTTGAAATAGAGTAAAACTCGGATAAAATTTTAACCTGAGTGACAATAAGAGAAATGTTTTCTAATCTAGAAATAAAATATGGGTTAGATAAAGAAAATGTTAATTAACATATGAGGGGTAAGATTGAAAGATAAGTGTTATGGTATAAAGTACGTAAGAAGGAAAAAGTTAGTGGGGCAAAAAGGATATATAGAATAATGGGGGGTAAATATGCAAATAATAAAAAATTGGGCATATAAATACCCAATTTCTTTTCTCATGGCTGACTATTCTTCGTGCATAGAGGGGAGGATTTGCTTCTTCTCTTTTTACTCATTTTCTACTAAATTACATCAAAGAGAGATGTGTAATTAGGGTAGCAAAGGTATAATCCTGAATAATAGGATTCATGACCTAGATATGGGGTTAAAATCCTGTGGAACGAGCAATTAAAAAAACTAAATCCTGGAATGATGAGTTTAGTACCCGAAGTGTTGGAAAATTTAAATAATTTAGTGATAAAATAAATGTAGGAATGAATTATTGATAGATTTTGACATGTCTAAAGTTTTTGTTATGAATGGTATTGAATAAAGAAGAAGAAAAAGATTATATAAATACTTGAGTATATGCATGTGTATGCCTTAGTAATAAATTATTATTGGATGTAACACATTTTTCACCTAATATAATTTGTAATAAATTTTCAAGCACCTTGTATCATCTTGCATCATCGTGATGATTAACATTTCCATAGATTTATATCTTTTGCTTAATTATATTATGTAATTATGGAGTGTACGAATATTTTGTTGTAATATAATTTTGTAACTTAATTGTAACAAATATTTTGTTGTAATATAATTTTGTAACCTAATCATACTTGCTTATTGAATGGAATTAAGAATGATATACTTAAAAATATATGTCAACTCACTGGATTATGATTCATATCTTTGTAACGCTTCTTTACTTTTCATTGTTTAAGTATTATTTTTTATTAGCTTTTATAGTGAAAATTGTTATTTCTAGTTTTTATTGAATGAATATAAAAGACAATGGGATATTAATGTGATGAATGAATTGAGATAGTTCTTGATGGTGGGAAAAGCATCATATTAATTAATGTTGGGTGTGATATTGTTGAGTTGATAACTTGATATTGATAATATTGAGAAAATTCTACCGAAATTTTAATAAAAATATATAAAACAAATCGGGCTAGTTCCAAATAGCCATAGGAAAAAAAATCCCACAATAATATGCCAGTGCTCTTAACAAATGTGTTCTTAATCCTTGGCAAATTATCCTTGCTTTGTATTAATTCAAGATAATACAACGTAACATAATGGAACTAGTGTTTTAGGTGTAAAAAGGCAAAAGAAAAGGGAGAAATATTATAGATTAATTGAACATGCCACAATGTTGTGTGATCCATTATTCTTTGTTTTTTTTTAAATTATATTTAAAATAAATAGTAGAAAAACATTATACCAATCTACGGTATATTTTACAAGAGAACCCGCAATGTTTTCCCACATATTTTAGTTTCTTTTAATAATATATATACATATTTTAGTTTCTTTTAATAATAATATATATATATTCCTTACTTTGATCCCCACAAAAATTGAGTAAGGGATGACGTGTAATGAACGTAATGAAGCATCTGCGAGGTTTGTCCACATTTCATCTTCACATTCATTCACGTACCAGCAGGAAAATAGGTTGGTGGTCTCTCCATACAAATTATGGATTCTTCTTGCTTCAGAACTAACTGCTTTGTTCTCCCTTTACATTTAAATATTTCTTCTAACTTTTTTATTCAGACAGTCGCCAGTGAAAGCGACAGACATGTGCGGCAGTGTTGCCGAGGTCTCCAGCTCTATTCGCTAAAAACAAATTCATAGTTTCTAAGTCAAAAAAGACAAGAAAAATTGAAACCCGTATTTACTAAATATGATGTTGTTGATTATTTTTTTCTCGTGAGAAGTAAAATTAACAGAAGCTTGCTGGGAAGGGAAAATCACAAAACTCCTAAACCTTAAAACTGCCACCAAGGCGGCGGCGACAGCAGCCGTTAACACCACCATGGAAAATATGAGATGCCACCACAGAAAGCCTCGGCATCTTCAATACAGGACAAGTTCCGGTCTTTACTGAAGCAACAAGAAGAATCGTGGTGAAGAAAGGTGGTGGTTTGAGTGCAGAGGAAGTGGTGGAGATTTATGAGACGATTTTGAATGAATTAACGTTTAATTCGAAACCTGTTATCACTGATTTGACTTCTATTGCTGGGGAACCGAGGGAGCACGATGAGGGTATTGTTAATGCTAGAGACAATACTAATTTTAGTCTCTTTATTCATTAATGCTAGAGATGGTGATAATTTTAGTTAGATGGTGACTTTTGTTCAGTCAAAACTCAAAAGTAATCCAGTCAAGAATAATTGATTCTTTCTCCTTTAAAATATGAGTTCTTGTTTTGCTGTGTAGATGAATGAAACCGCAGTTGTTTTTAAAATATTTCTATTTAGAATATATTAAAATGTATTTCTTTATTTTTAAAATTTTTTTTAACATTAATATAAAAAATTTTCTAATTAGTTTGTGGGATGATCTCAGAGCATTTACTAGCCTGTGAAAAAACTTGAAAAAATTTCAAGACAAGACTATTTTAAATTAAATTAAATTAATAAATAATTAGTATATTAATTTTTATGACAATATTAGAGCGATTGGACACGAAAGCAAATATCTAACAATCCAGTCAGTGAAGATAGAATTATGATGATATTGTTTTATACATTATTCATATAATGTAATTTTGTTAGTTATATTCCAGTTCTGATTATTTAGTAACTTTGCTGGGTTTTTTTATTACACTCTTTAGGCTGGGAATTCTACTCACCCATTATTCTTTTATATGAAACTTCTCACAATTAGTTTCTTTTACTTTTTTCCATGAGATGCTTGGGAAAACTCATCTTCTCTCCCCCGTTATTGAATTCGAACAGTTTGTCTAAAAAGAGTTGCTAGAAGTGTTGGAGGACCATCACAAGTTGAATCTGGTGGCACTGTAGACTACCAAGCACAGTATTAACCCTAGTCATTGGCCTGTGCTAATTTTTTTTTACAGTATTATTAAACCTGATAAAATAAGTTAATTTTGAAATCTTTTGAGTCAACTATTTACCTAACTCGAATTTTCAATTAAACTATGTGGAAGCTAACTCGATTTAAATTGATCAATTTCATATATCCAAATGCAACCTTGATAATTGATAAAAACATGACTTGGCTTTAAAAAAAAACTTCAAGATGACAACTTATTTTTTTTCAATATTGAGACAATGACAGATTGGATCAACCGTGAACCCCTCTTGACCCGGGTCATGGATTCTATTGGGTTTAATAACTTTTTTTATAAACTATTTTATTTAATTATATGATAAAATGTTAAACTTGTTAGACCCATGAACCAGGTTAATCAGTCGAACTCATGAATAGGTCCATGGACTTTATAAAGTTTAATAAAATGAATTTTCTTTAAAACTATTTTTTAAAAACTATATGATAGAGAAAATAGATGATAAAAAAAAATCAAGTTCAATTAAAAAAAAGACACCCCATAGAACCCGCAAACCAAAACAATTGGTTACCTTGGAGAACCCCCACAAACCACGTTAATCTCATAAAAAAAATAAAAAGAAATAAATTAAGAAGCTAAATTTTCAACCATTCCAATATTAAAAGACAAAATCAACAAAAATAAAATTTGAAATAAAATAATAACAAAAATTAAAAAAGAAAAATAAAAAGAAAAAAAAAGCAAAACATATTGTAATACATAGTGAAATGCTGTGTCTGAACAGTAGTTTCGCCACACCCTTTAATTTTTGTTACTTTATAAACTTTAATAACATGATTTTTCTCTAAAACTAGTTTTTTTTAACTATATAAGAAAAGATTGTGTTCAATTAAAAAAAGAGAAAAAGAGACACCCCACCACACCTATAAATCGACGCAACCTAGATTACATTGATAAACTCGCAAAGCATGCTAATCTCATACTAAAACAAAATAAAAAGAAACAAATTACAAAGCTAAATTCTCAATCATAAGAATATTAAAAAAATTGACAAAAATAATTTTGAAAAACATCATGATAAAAAAACAAAAAGAAAAGGAAAAAGGAAAACCATGTGTTCAAGCAACACAAAAGAAGAACAAGAAAAGCCAATATGGAGAAACAATATAGCAATTCACAGTGATTTGTGAGAAAAGCTACAGTGCTTTCTCCAAGTGCTTTAGTTTTTCTTACTAGCTATTTGACCCACACTTCTCCACAGGTCAAATATTTCTTCTTTCTTAAAAAAAATGTATATACAGACTTTTACGACGTGTTTTTATGTATAAAAATATTCCAAGCAGAATTCAAAAAGTTCATTCATGCATCTAATTAAATAAATTGAGAACTATTTATGCAAAAAAAAAAAATCAAACCCAATCCCTACCCAGCTAATGTTATCTAATCAAACTCATGACTCGGGTCATGGACTCAATTGGTTTCAACAATTTTTCTTTATAATTTCTTTTTATCTAAAATAAACACCTATAGAATTTAGAATCAGCAAGATATCAAAGTGATTGGAAAAATAATTAAACTAAAATATATTATGTTGCCCAATTAATAATTAACCAAATATTAAGTGATGAAATTAGAAGAGAAAATAAAAAAAAATGCAATTGTAATGGATAAAAATGATAAAAAAAAGAAAAAGAAAAAAAAACCTAGTCTCTCTAGCTAGAAAGGCCAAGAGCTCCTAGACCTCTAGAAAGTAGAAACAGACCCAGGCGTGCAGGCTTCGAACAACCCACGAGCATGGGTCTTATTTGTTTTTTAATTTTTTTAAGGGCCTTTTTATGCTTTGAAAAAAAAAAAGCAAGTGATGAGTCACCTAAATTGCCAAGATTCTGGTGACTTTCAATCGCTAAAAAATCAAGTTGGTTTGTTTTAGACTAAGAAAAACTCATTTTCAACCATATTTCAACTCAAAAAAACAAAAAAAAAATCATAAACACCTTGTAAAACATATTTATAGTCTCTAACAACCCAAAATTTGTTTTCAAAACTCACAATTTACCTGAAACTAAAATTTTTTTTGAGTTCACATCTACTATTTAAGGCAAGTTTAAGGGAAAAGAAAACACTTTGTATAAACTTTCTCTATCAAAAGGAACCTATTGACACCAAAATCACTTGTTTTGGTGGTTGGAATCAATCTCAACTGAGATTTTCTCTCTCTACAATCAGAATGCAACCATTTTTACTCTCCTCTCTCAAACTAGAAAACTAAAAATAAAAAAAAATAAAGTTTGGGACCAAAATTACTCATTTTCATGGCTGGAATCAGTCTCAACTGAGACTTTTTCTCTCTCATCTCTCAAATTAGGAACCAAAAAACAAGAAAAATAAAGTTTGGGATCAAAATTAAATTTTATAAATTATTAGAAACTAAAAGTTTATAATTTGAAAAGTTAAAGAACCAAAGTGTATGTTTAACCCCAAGTTTAGGAAAACCATCTCATTTTCCTGTATTTTTCATTTTAGTCCTCTATCTTTGAGTCTTTTTTTTCCTTAATAAAAATGTTTTAATTGGCCTTCAATTTGGGCTTATAAGGGTGTAATCAAAGAAAAAGAAGAAGAGGGACTAAAAAAGCACAACAAATTATTCCTTGGTGATTTGTTTATTGAACAACGTGCCCCACACCTCGTAGAGTATTTCATAATAATAATAATAATAATAGTTATAATATTCAACTTTGTATAGGGTGCAAATGCTAGTAATAAACTACGAGAAGTGAGTCTGCTTTCTAGAATCTGGACCAACCGGTGGTGGTACCTACCATGAACTTTTGTTTTATGCCCTGGGAGGAAATAGAATTAGTATATTTAAGTATGTCGAGAAAATGAACGGCTGGACGTGTTTTTTTAATTATTATTTTGGTTAAAGTTTTTTATATGATCTAATTGTTTGCTCCTTTTTTCTTTATTGAAAGATTCCTGTTAGACTTCATTCTGTCTGATACACTAAATCTGATGATAAATTAAGATAATAAACTTCTTCTCTCCGACCATATTTGAGGCATTCTATTGTTTAATTATTATCGTTCATAACTCTTTTTTTGCCCCTATAATATTTATACTTTGGCTCTAATGCTCTAGGAACATTTCTGACTTTTTTTTTTT
>Ga0325410_1007382_pt1 | contig 12010 bp, 8 predicted proteins | sample PopdelMetagenome_16_FD_206182 | JGI IMG/M metagenome (GOLD analysis project Ga0325410, IMG submission 206182) | Populus deltoides microbial communities from Bellville, Georgia, United States - Xylem-PdIQD-R3 | ecosystem: Host-associated > Plants > Phyllosphere > Stem > Wood/Secondary xylem... | reverse complement strand
AAAAAAATAAAATAAAATTTGGTCCTCATTGCATTAGTTGATTTAAGTGAGATTGGAATTTTGATACACCGCACCCTACAAATCTCCAACCAAGAATATCCATTTTGAACGTTTGCCATTGAAACCCAAAACGGAAACAAAAACAAACATACCATTTCTGCAACAACAATGGCAACTCTCCAAAAACATACCCCTTCATTCTCTATAGTCACAACTCAAATCCAACAATTGTATTCTTTCATCTCTATAAGAATACACACAGACACCACTGTTAATTTCTCTATTTTGTCTCTCATTTCTGAGAACCAAATCACAGTTAAACATCCATGGAATCCTCGGCGGTGCCCTCTTCTCCTTCTGTTTTGAATTCCATGGTGACCCCAGAAGAGTTCAAGATTTTTCACACCATTGACAGAACCCTCTATACTAGACTTACTGTCAATCTTGATCGCGACCCCGCAGAGTCCATGCAAGTTATGGCCTTATGGATTTGGCTTGAAAAGGAGGCACGTGATAATTTAGTGGACAAAATGTTGTCATTGCCTGATGCCCTAATCAATTCTCTAGCAGATGAGGCTGTTCTTTGCTTGAATTGCATAGAGACCGATCGGTTCCACTTCTCTCCAGAAAGTAGGAACGATGAGGTTCCTTTGACCCAACAGTTGACAAAAACTGGCCTCTCGCTTCGTTTTTTCCATGACAACCGTCTTGGTATTCTTCGCGCGCTCACAAAGATCATCGACGAAGTTTGCTCAAGAGCTTTCGAAGATATTTCACGACAAGTCATCGAAAAAAAGGCTGCTGGAAAAGGAAATAATATTGTTGCTGAAAATGTTATTGGTCAAGAAGGGAACCCTTTGAATTATTATGGGCCAGCGATTAATCCCGTGCTGTGTTATAATTCTGCTGCTGCTGGTGGTGTTTATGGTCTGGGGATCAGTACTCCCCAATTCATGGCGCCCAATATTGGAATTTTGCCTGCTTATGACCCTTATGATCTTTCAGTTCATAGGCAGATTACGAGTACTGAGAATATTGCTGGAGTACTGAATCGTATAAAGATTATTAATGGTGATCACCAGGGAGAGAAGGACGTGTATGCTGATAATAGGACTATTTTCTTGACGTTCTCTAAAGGGTACCCTATTTCAGAAGATGAAATCAGATACTTTTTCACCAAGTAATTAATCTCTCTATCGATCTCTCTTACATGTCTAAATTTTTTATGTTATAATATAAAATTTTGAGAATGCAAATTCTTAAATTGTATTAAGAACTGATCACATTTTCTAATTAAAAAAGGTTTGACGAATTATTATCATTTAATTTCTGCTCATAGGAAGCATGGAGATTGCATTGAGGCAATTTATATGCAAGAAGTCTCGGCAGAGGAGCAGCCACTGTATGCACGCCTTGTTGTAACCTCTGCTGCCGTCATTCACAGCGTTCTTCAGGGACAAAGCACGGCAAAGTTCACCATTAATGGAAAACATGTTTGGGCCAGGAAATATGTCCCCAAGAATCCTAAGTCGTCGTCTCCACAAAAGTCACCAACATCACCACAGCCGACCTCACCCGCCGGTGAACCATCATGCGTGAACTGAGTTTGATTATCATTTTCTTGATTCGAGAAAAAAATTTGAATTTATATTTAAATTGAGTTTGACAATATTAAAATATTTATATTCTATTTATTATTTATCAAATAAAATAATTATTAAATTAATACCAAACTATTGTTATAAAATAGCTTATGAGATAAATAAATAAAAAGAACTTTATTCACATTAAAAAGGTAAAAAATTTTGTTATATTTTATACTACGAGAAACACTAAATCAATAGATTTAGATGTTGAAAGAAAAATTAGAAGGAAAGCTGCACATTAATTAAATCTATAAATTGAAATAAACACCTAAACAATCACATGATAGATTGATTCTTTAATTTTAGAATATGGTTTTAAACATAATAGAGTTTATAAATATATTTATTCTAAATTTATAAATGATTTTAGTGTGATAATATGTCTTTATATATAGATGACATGATGTTAATGATACGAAGAAACATCTAGCCTCAAAATTCAAAATTAAAAACTTAAATAGGATAGGTATAATTTTAGGTATCAAATAAAAAAAACACAGTGAGGGGTTTTGTTATTTGTCAATCTTATTATATTGATAAAGTTTTTAAATAAATCTAATAATTCGAATATTAAATAAGCACATACCCCATATGATATTTCTTTTAAATTGAAGGAAAATATCGATAGATTAATTACTCAAATTAAATATGATAGTGCAATTGGTAGCTTAACGTATATTATGCATTGTACAAGACTAGATATTGCTTTCACAATGTGCAGATTATCTAAATACACAAGTGATGAGGTATCGATTATTACAATAGTACTTGGTTACTTGAAAAGGATTATGAATTTTGAATTATTTATAATAATTTTATAGCTGTACTTGAATGTTATACTAATATTAGTTGGATAACTAATGCAAGTGATAATAAGTCAACTTCTATATAAGTATTTATTTTAGGAGGTGATGTTATTTCTCGGGTTTCAAAAAAACAAACATGTATAACTCATTTTACAATGGAATTCAAGTTTATAGCTCTTGCAGCTATGAGTAAATAAATGAAATAGTTGAAAAATATTATATTAGTTATTAAGTTGTGGTCACAATCGATACTATCTATCTCTTTATACCGTGATAGTCAAACAACTATGCATGAGGCATTTAATAAAATTCACAATGGAAAATCTAGACATGTCAATCTAAAACATTAATATATAAGGCAATTAATTTATGATGAGATAATTATCATTGTGTATCTCATATCTTGTAATAATTTAGCAAATTCTCTCATTAAAAGTCTCTCAAGAGATTTAGTTACAAGTATTCATACATGACACTTCTAACTAAGTTATTCAGTTAATTTATTTGAAGAGTTGCCTTTTAAATTCTATAAATATATTGATTAAAGAGATGTTTTTTTAAACTCTCTATATATATATATATTGGCTTAAAAAGTATTAATTTTTTTATAAATATTAGTTTAATATTGACAAAAATTAATTAAAAAATAATCTTATTCTTTCCTTATTTTTTTTTATTTATAAACTTTATGTTTATGTTTATGATAAACAAAACAAAAAATTTTAAGAAACTTATAAAAATTATTGTATATAAGTTTCGAAGCCTTGTTATATTTTAAAAATATATTGCTTTAATCATGTAACAAAAAAACATATTTAAAGTAATTAATATCTTATAATAATCTTCAAGTCTCAAAGTTTATCTACTATACCCACCTACCTACGTAACATCTATTCGAGTCATTTCAAAGATCATATTCACTTCCATGTCTGAAAAAGACCCATGTATCCCACTCGCAAGGCAATAATTAAACTGAGATCAACAATTTAATGGACCAACCACTCCCGTAATTTAACCTTTCCCGAAATATAGCGTTGGGAGAGTAAAAGATATGCACGCAAGAGCCCATTTTCTTCACAAGTTACAAGTACCGTTGCATTCTTCATGGGCTAAAGCCCACTTAATGGTTGTTGGGCTAAAGCATTGGTCTTTATTCTGCTGCATGTGTTAAGACAAATTTCAATTAAGAAGCTTAGGCCTATTAGAAAGCAACGTCACAATTCAAACATTACAGCCAAGCCCAGCCCATTTAAATCAGAGCAGCCCACTAAGCAGAAGCCTCATTCTCATGATTCTCAGTGTTCTGGTACTTGAAAAACTTGGTACATAAAAGGTAGTACCCGAAGTTCACGAACGCTATCGCCGTCAACAACCAAAATACATAATCTAATCTCCCGTCGTTGATGTTATCAGGCAACCATCCTGTAGACCGGCGTACCGAATCGATTATTGCTGTGCTTAGATAATATCCAATCCCAATTAACAGTGATATCATAGCAGTAGAAGTACTTTTTAGCGACGTGGGAAATTCTTGGTAATACAAGGCAACTTGTCCTGGAAAATGAAAAGCTTCACCAACGCCGATCACGAGTAACGGGACCACAAGCCAGAGACCTGACATCGGCACGACTGGGCCGGGTGGTTCACCGTTAAGGTGATGGGTTCGAACCACACGAAGCCTCCTTGTCTCCACCAAGGCAGATCCCACCATGGCGAATATGTTAATGACATGGCCAATACCTATTTGTTGGAGGGGTTTCAGTGATCTTCGAGTCAAATTTTTCCACATTGGGAGCAAGAAACGATCGATGATGGAGATTGAGAGTGCTGTGGCTAAAATGCTAAATACCAGGAATGACCCAGCTGGGATTTTGAAGCGCGGTCCAAGGTGCCTGTCCATGGTTAGGGCTTGGAGGACTGTTAGGCTGTTAATCAGAGCTATAGTAGTACTCAATAAGATACCGCTAGACCACAGTGGCATGATTTTGATCAGGGTCTTGAGATCCTCAACTTCCTCCACTGTACATAGCCACCAAGAACTTGAATAGGACGTGTCTGATTTTCGGTCATCTTCATATCTTAACGCTGCACAATTCAAGAATCTGCGTGGAAATTATTGTCGTCTACTCAGTTTTTTTCATGAAGAAAGTTAGTGGAAAGTCAGTGGCTCTCACATTTTATTTAGACTTTTACATATATCTATATTACTTTATATTTAATTTTAATAAAATAATAAATTAAAAATTAACTCAACCAGATTATTTAATTAATTATAACACGTCAATGTTGTCCTCCTGCACCATTGCTAAATTAGTTGGAGAAGAATCTCTGAAGTTAATATACAGAATATTTCTTTGGATTTTGCACATACCGACATACGATACAAGTTAGCTACAGAGCATCGTCATGAAGAAAATTTGAAGTGGTGAATCATTCTTCTCCAATTTAACTGGCAGAATAAATAATAATTATTTTTTTTGTTAAAAACAAACTGCATTTTTTTACTTCCTTAATACCACTATTATTTAAATAACTAATCCCTTGCTGAAAGCCATGAAAGCAAAGTTAAGCACCGAACCACTACTATTTAAATTTATTTAATTAATTAACTGTATTCCATGACAATACTGTAGAGTGGAGCTAGCGTACCTGAGACTTTCAGTTGGACTGCTGATCGCCTTTGTGTTGTCTCCGTGAAAATAACCCTGGCTTTGAAAAGTTTCCAGTTTCCTTCTTTTTCTAATAGCTGCAACCAAAACACGAGCAATGCCTACAAAGGGACTTCCCTTGGGCTTGGTATGGCAATAAAACCTTTTTCCCAACAAAAACACGGCTAATCCAATGGCATTAGCAACAACACCAATGCCAAACCCTAATCCCCAGCTCACACTGTCCTGAACGTAGATGATAGCCGTCAAGCTTATGGCACTGGCAAGGTACAGAGTGAAGAAATACCAACTAAAGAAAGTTCCTTGCTCATTTGGCTTGTTGAATTGTTCTGCTCCCATAGTCGATACCGTGAAGCGTGTGCCTCCTACTCCTAAAGAAGCTAATGCTAGCGCCAAGTAGAGTACTGCATATTGAAGCTTTGATGGGGCTTCACAAGCAAGTGAACCAATCGCACATGTTGGGGGTCTCAAGGAATGGATTGTAGATGCTAGAGTCAGCATGATCAAGCCCTGCAGAAAGTTGCGTTAAAAATCATAAAATGATCAGGGACAAAATTTAGGAAAAATTTATAAACATCCATATAAAGATTTCAAAAGAGAAAAACAAGGGAGAAAACACAGTAAAAAAAACCCATTATGCCTGCAGACTTGCAAAGAACAGAGACTCACCAGTAAAGAAACAAAGGCGAAAACACTAACGACATAGAAGGAGCTGAAGAAAGAGTCAGCAATGACAGCCCCAGCAACGGGAAAGAGACTGTAGCAACCAGTTATGATGTTGTTGATTTGAGTAGCATTAATGCTCTTTATGTTCATTACAGTTACCAAAAATACTATCAAATTCGCTGACCCCGCTCCGGCTGCTAGTGTAAGACCCATCACAGCTCCTGCGTACACATGCTAAAAAATTAGAAATATTGCAATATCAGTAAATATTACGTTTAAACAGCATAATTAAATTTAACTAGGAACAAGAGTTGGGAAAAATACTTAACCAAAAGAGATTAAAGAAAGGAAAGATTCACCTATAATGAAAGGGAAGGTAGTCCATCCTCCTCGTTTGCTGTGCTTCATTGATGGTGCTTGGTCACTTTGAATGGAGGTGGTTTGCAATGATTCCATTCTCTTTTTTTTCTCAAGGCAGTCTCGGAACAGGGCTATAGTTATGCTGGTGAGTGTATATGCTGTGCTGTTGGTGGCGTGACAACTACGTGGTTTTATACTGGCGTGAAGCTCACAATTATGACTGGCGTGAAGCTCACAATTATGACCAAAATAATTATTGAAATTGACAATTATTTGAGTTATGAATTCATCACTTCTCTCCCTATCTCTTTTTTCTAAGAAGGTAATTTTTCTGTAATTAATATAATTTCGATTTATTGGAAGTGCTGTGTACGTAAGAACAGATTGATAATTAATGTGTACACTTACTAAATGATGATGGGGATAATACATAAAGGAAATTATTATTTTTAAGTCAAGACTTTCACAAGTATCTATAGATAGTCTTGAATGATGCCGAATAAGCATCAGTTGCTTCTCCTCCCCCACATTCTTGTATTAGCTCTGTTTTCATGCATAATTATATCTGCTAGCAGCTGACTCATACTTTGTAATTGCTTCTCTTCTATGGTTGTAGGTGTCTTTTCTATTGTGGCTTTCAGTGCCACTAAGTTGAGATATCTTTTAATTATTTACCACCACATGACCTTTTATTTGTTCAGAAGTGGATGTGCCTGCTATTACCAACTCGTTTTTCAAAGCCTCTCCAGCTGGAATGAGATAATTTATGAATTGTCATGTTCCTTGAAGAGACGGATGAAGTATTGGGAGGCCATTAATGAAGGAAGCCTGACACTTTTTACTGATAAACTCTTGCTTTTTTATACTGGAATGTGAAGGATCCGCAAGTTTTATACGTGATCCTAAATCTTTCCTTATAATTCTAATTGTTAAGTAATATTTATCTAATTTTATTTATTAAGGGTAGAATAGTATTTTTAATTTAAACTATATATAATTCCTTTGTATTTAAGTTAACTTAAGCATTCATAATAAACATATTATTCAGAATTCTAGCCTCCTTTTATGTTTATCTTAATTACTTTAACATGGTATCAGAGCCTAGTTGATCGAACCCTTGGCTTGTTAATTTTATGGAACTCGCTGCCCTTGTAGACATCATGTTCACCAATGTCAGAGCTACTGCTCGTATCAAAATCGTTATCATCATCCACTTCATTCCCTGTAGGATGTTCCAGCACGCTCAATGCATTCCTTTGAAGCTTAACTTTAGATCCATTTTTCAAAACATCAGACATGAGTTGTTTGACCTATTAAAAGATGGAGGATGAAGATCAGGTTTTGTGCTTGCGGCTGAAGAATTAATATCTGAAACTTTATTTTAGATTCTTCAGCTTTTGCAATTTGGTATTTCTGTTCCGTCTCTGTAATTGTTTTGGTATTTCATCTTCTCTTCGGTTTCTGCAATTTGGTATCAACTTCTGTAATTTGTTATTTCTGTTCTGTCTTTGCAATTATTTTAGTATTTCGTCTTCTCTTCAGTTTCTGCAATTTGGTATCAGCTTCTGCAATTTGGTATTTCCGTTCTGTCTCTGCAATTGTTTTGGTATTTTTTCTCTTCAGTTTCTGCAATTTGGTATTTGAGTTAAGTTTCTGAAAAAAAAAGGGAGTGATATTTTGTCTTCTGCTTCTGCAAAATCTGGTATTTCGACTTTCCTTCAACTTCTGCAATTTGGTATTTCTGTTCTATCTCTGCAATTGTTTTGGTATTTCTTCTTCTCTTCAGTTTCTGCAATTTGGTATTTGCGTTCAGTTTCTGCAAAAAAAATAAAAATAAAATTGGAGTGATATTTTGTCTTCCGCTTCTGCAAAATCTGGTATTTCGATTGTCCTTCAGCTTCTGCAATTTGGTATTTCTGTCTATCTTTGCAATTGTTTTGGTATTTCATCTTCTCTTCAGTTTTTGTAATTTGGTATCAGCTTCTGCAATTTGGTATTTTTGTCTTGTCTCTGCAATTGTTTTGGTATTTTGTCTTCTCTTCAGTTCCTACATTTGGTATTTGAGTTAAGTTTCTGCAAAAAAATTTTGGAGTGATATTTTGTCTTCCGCTTCTGCAAGATCTGGTATTTCGACTGTCTTTCAGCTTCTGCAATTTGGTATTTATGTCTGTCTCTGCAATTGTTTTGGTATTTCATCTTCTCTTCAGTTTTTGCAATTTGGTATCAGCTTCTGCAATTTGGTATTTCTTCTCTGCAATTGTTTTGGTATTTTGTCTTCTCTTCAGTTTCTACATTTGGTATTTGAGTTAAGTTTCAACAAAAAAAATTTTGAGTGATATTTTGTCTTCCGCTTCTGCAAAATCTGGTATTTCTACTTTCCTTCAGCTTCTGTCATGGCATTTACTACCAAAGAGATTGTTTGGTTACGTTGGTTACTTGCTGACATGAGAGTTTTCTTTTCTCATCCTACTCCTATGAATTGTGACAACCAGAGTTCTATTCAGATTGCTCACAACTCGGTTTTTATGAGCGAACTAAGCACATTAAGATCGATTGTCATCTTACTCGTTATCATCTCAAATATGGCACAATTACTTTGCCTTTTGTTCATTCTTCCTTGCAGATTGCAGATTTCTTTACCAAGACACATTCCATATCTCGTTTTCGTTTTCTAGTTGGCAAACTCTCAATGCTTGTAGATGCCGCATCGTGAGTTTGAAGGGAGATGTTAAGTAATATTTATCTAGTTTTATTTATTAAGGGTAGAATAATATTTTTAGTTTAAACTGTATATAATTCCTTTGTATTTAAGTTAACTTAAGCATTCATAATAAACATATTATTCAGAATTCTAGCCTCCTTTTATGTTTCATCTTAATTACTTTAACACTAATTATTTTCAACTTATTTGTATAGTTTTTGTTATTCCTTAGTCTATTTTTTAATTAGATATCTTCATGTAAATTGATAGAAATAAATTTTTAATTGAGAAATCAAAACCCACTTAATCTGTTAAAAAACAAATCTGAAAGAAGAAGAAGAAACAACATGTTAAAATTTATTTATTTTCATGAATAATTCTTTTCAGTATATCAGGTTAGCTGGAAATCAAAATCTGTTGTATGTACAGCGAAATCACTATTAACGGGCAGAGATAAAATGACTATTAACGGGCAGAGATAAAATGAAGGGAACTCGAAAGAAAATCTTACAGCAGGTGCCAACTTATGCTGTGCAAACCTTTCAAGGAAATTGCATCTCTAGACATTGCTTTGATACTAAGAACGCATTAAATCCTGACGTCTTGAACAGACCAAGAACAGATATACAGATTTAAACACTAATCGAGCCATCTGTCGGGTTTCCTGTTCTGCAGAATTTCCTGTGATATGGGCTGCAAATAGGAAAAAGAAATCATCGTAGCCTAAGGGCACTAAAGTCAACTCTCTACCACTAGCACGGAGCACCAAGGGGGCAATGAAGAGGACTTCCAATAAAAGCAGAAAAAAATGTCAAACGTGTTGATCGTTTGGTGAAAATGAAAGAGCAAGATTGTGAAGCGGATTCCTTTATTGAATGAATCACTCAGGTATATATACAGCAAAAGGAGAAAGATGCTAACAGAATGGCTAAAAGATTTGCCTGTACATTTTGGTTGCCTATATGCTCTGGAGTGTAACAGATTTGTACAGTGTTTGTTATACAACTATACACTGCTGATTTACATCATGTATTTTGGTGCGTTTGTTATCCTCCTGCAAGATGAAGCTCGGCATGAGAGGCCTATCTTGTCATGATAAAACGTAAAACGAACTCTGGAGAGCGATTTAGTAAGAAGATCAGGAAGTTGATCAGTGGAGGACACGTGAGCAGCATGAAAAATGCCGTTTTGAACTTGATCACGTATCCCCCGCAAGATGGAGCTCGGCATGAGAGGCCTATCTTGTCATGAAGAAACATAAAACGAACTCTAGAGAGCGGTTTAATGAGAAGATCAGCAAGTTAATCAGTGGAGGACACATGAGTAACATGAAAAGTGCCGTTTTGAACTTGATCACGTATCTCCCGCAAGATGGAGCTCGGCATGAGAAGCCTATCTTGTCATGAAGAAACATAAAACGAACTCTAGAGAGCGATTTAATGAGAAGATCAGCAAGTTAATCAGTGGAGGACACATAAGTAACATGAAAAGTGCTGTTTCGAACTTGATCACATATGAAGTAGAAGTCGATAACAACATGTTTTATTCTAGAGTAAAAAATAGGATTGAAACACAACTAAGTAGCTTCAATATTGTCATAATAAATGACTGGAGGGGTTAGTAATAGGAGACCAAGATCACATAGCAATAAGGATACTCGATTTAGTTCAATAACTATGAATTAAGCACTTCTCTCCCTCTCTTTTTTTTCTAATTAAGAAGGTAATTTTTCTGTAATTAATATGATTTCGATTTATTGGAAGTACTTTGTACGTAAGACAGATTGATAATTAATGTTTACACTTACTAAGTGATGATGGTGATAATACATAAAGGAGATTATTATTTTTAAGTCAAAACTACTGCCCCACTTATTTAATGCATAAATTGATAATAAACACAGGCCACAACAAATATAGACTGAAGAAAAAGTACTGCCCTACTTATATAATAATGCACAAATCAAAACAAAAGATATACAGACTGAAGGAATAACAATGCACAAACCAAAGGAAAAGGTACATGGACTGAAGTAACTGTTATAATTCACAGTTGCATGAGTTTGAATCAACAGTAATTTTACAAACATGATTTAGTTTCTTTGTTAATGTTAATGCGAGGATTAATTGATTGATTCCACCTATATCAAGAGTGGAGTTAGCGTACCAGACAGCCAACTGCTTCAATAGGATCTCCACTTCCATGATAATAATTCTGCTGGCTTTGAGCGGTTTCCACTACCCTTCTTCTCCGAATTGCAGCAGCAACTACACGTGCAATGCTCGCGAAAGGACTTCCCTTCGGCTTGACATGCCGATAAAACTGTTTTCCCAGAAAAAAACACAGCTAAGCCAATAGCATTTGCAGTGACACAAATGCCAAATCCCAAACCCCAGCTAACAGTGTCCTGAATATAGACGATGACGGTGGAGCTGGCTAATGGTAATAGCAACGTACAAGGTAAGAAAATACCAACTGAAGAAAGTTACTTGATTATTTGGCTTCTCAAATTGATCGGCTCCCATTGTTGCAGTTGTCAATCGTGCGCGTCCAAGTCCTAGTGAAGCTAGTGCTAATGCCACAGAGTACAGCATTTTGACGGGGTTTCACAAGCATATGAACCGATCACAAATGGTGGAGGTCTCAAGGAATGGATTGAAGGGCATTAATTAATAGGAATCTATAACTTATTGAGTGGCATCTTTAACTTGTAGAATTAATTAATAGGAATCTATAATTTCTTTTTATTGGTCAGTCAGATCATTATGTAATCTAGCAGATAATTAAGGGGTTGTTCAACGTCGTTAACGTTGGTTAATTAAAAACTTATTTATTTTGGAATCTTATGTTAAGCAACAAAAAAAGAGAGAAGCAAGACCGAGAAGGCGACGACTTCAATCATATTCATAGTTTTGTCTTTAAATTGTTGAAAACATAAAACGAAAACAGTAGCGAAGGACTCCTAAAACTCACCACTAAAGAAACAAAGAAACGGGCAGTGATGACAGAGAAGGAGCTGAAAACGGAGTCTGCAATTATGGCTCCAGCATCTTATAATAATAACCAAGAGTACTTTCTTGCTGCATCTTATAATAATAACCAAGAATATTTACTTTTTGTACAGTTTTTTTTATATATATAATAATTGAGATATTATTGATG
>Ga0325410_1007379_pt1 | contig 12011 bp, 10 predicted proteins | sample PopdelMetagenome_16_FD_206182 | JGI IMG/M metagenome (GOLD analysis project Ga0325410, IMG submission 206182) | Populus deltoides microbial communities from Bellville, Georgia, United States - Xylem-PdIQD-R3 | ecosystem: Host-associated > Plants > Phyllosphere > Stem > Wood/Secondary xylem... | reverse complement strand
AGATATGTTGTGAGAAGTTGAAACAGAAGATTTTCAATAAACTAATTAAGACATGAAAACTGAGGAGACAGTACATTGCAAGTTCTTGCGAAATTCCTCAACTTCAAAAACATTTGTGATGAACAAAAAAAGAAAATATACAAAAAAGAAATGCTGCAAGGATAAAGTTTATACGTAAAGGAATAACATGTCGCGAAATAGGTTCAATTTTGTTTCCATAATAAGCCATAGAAAACTCTACTTAACTAATAATTACCCAGCTTCTATTGGTCATACTTTGCTGATAACACTTGACAGGATCTCTTTGAAAAAAAATGCACAAACAGACCTCCATCTGAGTATAAAAAATCAAAATGACAATTAAAGAAGCAGTCGGTACTTTGCTAGTTGTGAACCCTATCATCATTTGATTGCGAAACAAATAATGTAAATCTTGTAAACACCAGGATAAACACAATCAAAGCATGGTCGAAAAAGCTGTTGTAGATAATACAAATAGCAACAACAACAATCAAAAGCCAGAAGAGCACTCCTTGGTGGATCTTGCCTGGTATTCATTTAATTAAGAGAACCCAATAGATCCTACAAAAAATGCAAACAGACTTGGACTCTATTTTTTTAACGAGTCAAATTCAAAATGTTAATTAAAATGCAAAAACAATTGTGAACAAATATTTTAGGAATTTGCAGCTTCTGAAAGCAAAATAAGAAAGGAACAAAGTTAGAATTATCTAGCTGGAAAAATTGTGGGAGACAGAAAAGAAGAAACCTCAAAAAAATGCCCAAAGGAGAATGCTGTAGCAAGTCAAGCATGAAAATGATCTCCCATTCAACATTTAAAGAGACGCTACAGAAACAAAGTACAGCTCCTTAACTCTTCAAAGAAGCACGAATTCTATAGAGAAACCAATAAAATGAATTATTGACTATTTGGTGTCGTAGAAGTCATCAAAACATCATTAAATTACCCATATCATAAAATAATCCATCAGCTGCAGTCCATGTATATTACTAAATGATACCCTGAAAAAAAAAGTACAACCAAATCTTAAGCTGAAAACTACAATTCAAAGGAAAAAACACATGCTGGCACCACAATTAGAGAAAACACGAATAATATAAATAGTTTTAATGTCGCCCACTGTTCACTCTTAGCATAAATTCATTTTAAAATGACAGTAATATGTCAGCTAAAATTGCAAAAAGTAATGATAAAAGAAAGAAAAAAGAGCAAGAAAAAGCATGACTAGAGTGCGGAAAAGAGTAAAAAAAGCATCAACAAATTACTCCAGCATGGAACACCCTCCTATTACTGCTAGCTCTATGGAACAAGCAGAAATCACATGGAACAAGGAAAGATAGACCAGACACTCACAATTTTGATGCCTTCACAAAAAAAAAAAACACAAAATAGGTACTCCCTAGTTAATTGGAGTCCAATTATGTACATTGATAAATTTAGAAATATACTAGAAAAACCCAATTCAAGGTCAAACACCAGTTACATATATGATCTCAGATCAAAATGGAAGTACTTAAGACAGCAAACCAAAAACTTAATTCACTAAAAATTTGCGGGCATCAAACAGAAGACTCGAAAAGTTAAAAATCCCTGCTCCTGAAATAACACACAAACTTAAGACTAAAATATAACAAGCAAGTAACTATATGGAACAATACCTGGCTTAAATCTGGTTCATTCGTTCCTTAACAAACAAGAATAATCATGGAAAAACAAATAAAGGAGCTGACATCAGTCATGGTTATGCAGATTCAAGAGCAAAATATGGATTAAAATGTAAAACAAAATTATGAGAAACTAAGTGCACTGTTCTTGAAAACAACATCTAGAAACATCTGCACAAAACAAAATTAAAATTAATGAACTTATAAATGTTGAGAGAGAGAGAGAGTTCAATGAAAAGGAAAAGGAGGAATGTCTCAAGAGAAGAAAGAGTATGAAATAATTGCCCCTACTAGTAACGCGTAGACTTGAAGCTGGTACAGCCAGTAAAAAAACCACTGATGTTAAAATTCCTGGTTCAATTTTAAGGGCATAAGATCCTCAAGGAACACACAACTAAAAAAACAAAACCTATCTCTATCAAAGAAGTGGAAACTAAGTGAGATGAATATACAGAGTTAAAAGAGGACGGCAGGTTCCAAAGCATCAAGTAATAAAGACACCCATTCTTCAACTTCAAGCTCCTGGAAAGACACCCAATCACTGTCTTAGACTAAGCACTAAAAATGTTAAAGCAAGATGAGAGAGAAAAAGATGATAAAGGAAAAGAGGAGGTAATGAATTAAACACTCCCAAAAAGTTGCAGCCCACATATGTTCCATGATAAATTGGAGGGTTCCTAGAAAAACGTGTGAGCACATGTCACATACAAGTTATATTTAAGGAAATTAAACTTATCGAAAATAAATTAATAAATAAAAAAGAAACATTTGTTTTGATCTAAAATCGGAAGGTAAAGCTGAAAGAAAAGTTTGGAAACATTTGGTGTAATCTTGATGCAAACATAACCATCTAGAGAAGTATCTGCACAAAATAAGCAATTGCTGAGTGAGACTGTCAGAAGCTGAAAAGGAAATGGAGATAAAAGAGCAAACAAAACAGCTGTATTGGTAATGGAGCTGGTAGAAGGTAAAAATAAACCTCAAACAAAATCCCAACAAGCTTCATTAGAGTAGTTGATAGACTCCTGAAAGCACACATAATTGAACTCAAGACTCTAGCTATATCGCAATTATAGATTATATAAGACAGACAAAAAGGAATTAAGAGAAACTTAATCACCAATGCATTTTATCAAAAGCATCATTTCACAGATCTTATTGCTCCCAGTCTGTGACCCTGAAAACCAAAGCTTAGAACATGCACCCTAAATCTTCCTAATGCCAGAATAAGAAAATTATAACTAGAATCAAAACTGTAGACTAGGCAATGCATTAAACCTCCCAAGGTAATCCTAGTCTTACATGTTAGTTGAAAATGGCCTGATCCTGGAAAAACATCCAAAACAAAAGGGCAGCGAAAAATCATTGATCAAAATGAGAATCAAAGTTAGTGGTGCTCGGTGCATTACTCTTGAGAACTGATCAGCTGCAGAGTATCAGCAAAGACTGAAAACAAAATGAAGCTGCCCAAGCAAAGCCAAGTTAATTTTGAACATGTCCGCCCAAACATTCCTAACAGAAAAGACCAAAACATACAGCACAGACTATTTTCCATTCAAAAACAAAAAGGGTCTTGGAAGACAAAAACAAACAGCATCTATTTCAAACCCTACCTCCATTAAAGAAGTACAAACTGTGTATAGTACAAATAAAGAGACTGCAGGTTCCAAAGCATCACGTAATAAAGACCATTGTTCAAATTCATACTCCTGGAAAAATACATGGTCAGTATCTTAGACTAAACACTCAAAATGTTAAAGGAAGAGATATAGGCAGAAAAAGGAAAGGAGTAGGAAATGAGTTGAACACTCCAAAAAAATTGCAGTCCACATATGTTCCTTGATGAATTTGGAGGGATCCTAGAAGCAAAAAAAAAAGCACAAGCAAAGGTCACACAAGTTATAAATTTTAACCGATCAATACAGAGCATATGCACAGAATCAAAATAAATTGAAGTTTCCCAATAAATGCCAAGTTAATTCCCAGCATACCTGCACAAACACTCCTAACAGCACAGAACAAAACATGTAGCACAATTTCCCATTCAAAAACAAAAAGGGTCTTGGGAGCCACAAAAAAACAGCATCTCACTAAAAGCCTACTTATGATAAAGTAAAAACTGGGTAAAATACAAAGAGACTGTCAGTTTCAAAGCACCATGTAGGAGATCTATTTTTTTATCTAAAATCAGAAGCCAAAGTTAAGAAACACTTGGTGTAATCTTGATGAAAATGTAACCATCTAGAGAAGAATCTGTACAAAATAAGCTATTGGTGAGAGAGAGACAGAGTTGTCAGAAGTTTAAAACGATATGGAGATAAAAGAGCAAACAACATCTGTATTGGTGAAGTTTGATGGTAGAAGGTAACAGTAAAACACAGACAAAAGCCCAACAAAACTCAACAAGCTTCCCGAGAGAAGTTGATATACTCCTGAAAGCACACACAATTTAACTCATACTCTAGCTGTTTAACAATTATAGATTGTATAACACATAAAAAAGAATTAAGAGAACTTTATCTCCAATGCAAGTATCAAAAGCATCCTTTACACAGATCTTATTGCTCCAAGTCCGTGACCCTGAAAACCAAAGCTTAGAATAAGCATACTAGGGCGTCCTATTGACACATAAATATAACAAGCATGGAAATTGAAGAGTAGGCGATGGATCAAACCTCCCAAGGTAATCCTAATCTTACATGTTAGTTGAAAACCATCTGATCATGGGAAAAAGATACAAAACAAAAGGCCAATGAAAAATCATTGATCAAAATGAGAAATCAAAGTTAAAGTTGAAGATGCTTGGTGAATTACTGTTGAGAACTGATCAGCTACAGAGCATATGCACAAAGTCGAAATAAAGTGAAGCTGCGCAAGAAAAGCCAAGTTAATTCCCATCATGCTCACCCAAACACTCCTAACAACACATAACCAAACATACAGCACATACTATTTTCCATTCAAAAACAAAAATGGTCCTGGGAGCCACAAAAAAACAGCAACCAACTAAGACCCTACCTCCAATAAAGAAGTAGAAACTGGGTAAAATACAAACAAAGAGACTGCCGGTTCCAAAGCATCAATTAGGACAGGCCGTTGTTCGAATTCATACTTCTGGAAACACACAAAGTCAGTATCTTAGACTAAGCACTCGAAATGTTCCACGCAAGACAGATACACGCAGAAAAAAGGAGAGTAGGAAATGAATTTAACACTCCAGAAAAATTGCTGTCCACATATGTTCCTTGATGAATTGGAGGATTCCTAGAAAACAAGCGCAAGCAAAGGTCACACACAAGTTATAAATTAGGAAATTAAACATGTTGACTAGAATGAAAAAGAGAACTTAAGAAACCCTTGTTTTGACTAAAATCGGAAACCAAATCAGAAGGCAAAGTTAGGAAACACGGTGTCATCTTGATAACATAACCATCTAGAGAAGAATCTGCACAAAATAAGCTATTGGTGAGAGAGAGAGAGTTGTCAGAAGTTGAAAAGGATATGGCTATAAAAGAGCAAACAAAAAAGCTGTATTGGTGAATTTAGTAATGGAGTTGGTAGAAGGTTGTATAAACCACTGCTAAAAGCCCAACAAAACTCAACAAGCTTCCTCGGAGAAGTTGATAAGACTCCTGAAAGCACATACAATTGAGCTCAGACTCTAGTTGTTTAACAGTTATAGATTATATAAGACGGACAAAAAGAAATTAAGAGAAACATAAACTCCAATACAAGTAAGAATCCTTTACACAGATCTTATTGCTCCGAGTCAGTGATCCTGAAAACCAAAGCTTAGAATAAGCATCCTAGGGCATCCTATTGACACACATAAATATAACAAGCAATGAAATTGATGAAAACATAACCATAAAAAAAGCTATTGGATAGAGAGAGAGAGTGTTGTCAGGAAGTTGAGAACTGATCAGCTACAGAGCATTATTCAAAATGAGAAATCAAAGTTAAAGATGCTCGGTGCATTACTGTTGAGAACTGATCAGCTACAGAGCACCTGCACAGAGTCAAAATGAAGCTGCCCAAGGAATGCCAAGTTAATTCCCATCAACACTCCTAACACCACAGAACCAAACATACAGCATATACAATTTTCCATTAAAAAACAAGAAGGGTCCTGGGAGCACAAAAAAACAGCATCTAACTAAAACCCTACCTCCAATAAAGTAGTAGATACTAGGTAAAATACAAACAAAGAGACTGCCGGTTCCAAAGTATCACGTAGGACAGAATGTTGTTCGAATTCATACTTCTGGAAAGACACAAAGTCAGCATCTTAGACTAAGCACTCAAAATGTTAAAGCAGTAAGAAAATAAAATAGTAGGTAATGAATTAACACTCCCAAAAAATTGCAGATCACATATGTTCCACGATGAATTGAGAGGGTTCCTAGAAAAAAAGCACAATCAAAGGTCACACACAAGTTATAAATTAGGAACTTAAACTTGTTGACTAGAATGAAAAGGAGAAGTTAAGAAACCCTTGTTTTGATAAATAAAAATCGGAAGCCAAAAGAAGGCAAGGTTAGGAAACAATTGGTGTAATCTTGATGAAAACATAACCATCTATTGAAGTATCTGCACAAAATAAGCTATTGGTGAGAGAGAGTTTTCAGAAGATGAAAATGATATGGCAATAAAAGAGCAAACAAAACAGTTGCATTGGTGAAGTTTGTAATGGTGTTGGTAGAAGGTGACAATAAACCACTCTGCTAAGAGCCCAGCAAAACTCAACAAGCTTCCTCGGAGAAGTTGATAAGACTCCTGAAAGCACACACAATTGAACTCAGACCCTAGCTATTTAACAATTATAGATTATATATGATGGACAAAAGGTAATTAAGAGAAACTTGATCCCCTGAGCAAGTATCGAAAGCATCCTATACACAGATCTTATTGCCCCAAGTCCTTGACCCTGAAATCCAAACCTTAGAATAAGCACCCTGGTATGTCCTATTTCCACGTGGAAAAATATTACAAGCATCGAAATTGAAGAGCAGGCAATGCATCAAACCTCCCTCCCAATGTAATTCCAGTCAAACCTCCCTCCCAAAATCAAAAAATTAGGAATTAAAGTTAAAGATGTTCGGTCCATTACTGTTGTGAACTGATTAGCTAAAGAACATCAGCACAGAGTGAATAAAAATCGAAGCAGCCAAAGCAATGCCAAGTTAAATCCAAACATGCCCGCCCAAACATTCTTTAGAGCGCTGGAAAAGCAGAGACGATATTTTTAATAGAGAAACTAGCCACAAACAAACAGCATCTAAAGTCAAGTGCTGAGGAATAAGAATTGTTGACTGCATTAGGGGTTATTATGACCAGCTGCAAGGGCTATGATCAGCACAGGTGAGCAGAGTACTTTCGCAAAGACAGGTTAAAGTAAGTCAGAATAGCGCAAACTGAGGACAGAGTGAAGAAACCAAACCAGCCAGACTAGAATTTCTCACATAACCAGCACCCGAGCACTGTCATAAGTAAGGTCCAAAAAAACTGCCGTGAATGAGAATAGGAAAATATTCATAAATAGACACCTTGATTAGCCTCATACCAGAATCAATTCACTGTTAATCAAGCATTCTCTCTTAAACATGAAATGGAGACCCGAAACAATACCACAAGGCAGAACTAGAACAATTTCGGGAAGCATGAAATCCAGGGTAAGGACAGAATTTTTATCCCGCAACTCCTTGTCGAAACTGTTATCCAGATCTCTATCTGCAAAATTCATTGCATGATATACTCTCCAAATCATATATACATATCAAATCAATTTCAATCCGTGAAGTGACAGAATCCATGGGAATTTAAATAATTAATCCAAGAAGCCAAAACAAGAATTAAAGGCAATTACAACCACAGAAGAGAATCCAAACTCACGATCTAAAAATATTCGATAGCAATTTGAAGATCGAGAAACCCTAATTACGTAGATCACGAGAACGAATCATAATTTATCGATCGTAGAAAGGAGAAAGAAACGAAGAAGAGGAGAAGGTTACCCCCAAAACCTGAAACCGAAAGAACTGGGATGGAGAGACTCGCTCGATACCTAGGCTTAGCAGACAAGGAACGTGAGGGTAAGGGCCTCTATTTATAAGTAAAAACTTGGAGATTAATGGACTGGATTAATTTTTTATTTTCCAGATCTACGATCAATATTTATTCTTATGTTAAAGACGATTAAGTTGACCGCCCACTTACTTTGGTTTTTTTGGTAGTCCACCGACAAACTTTCAAGGTTTGAGACTTCAAACGCGCTCCGAACCTATAAAGAAATGCTATTTGAGAAAGAAAATGTTCTAGATGCACGCGTTATTGAAAATAATCGATGGATTATAATCGCCACGTCACCATCTATCTGTCAACATATATATTTTTGACGCGTTCAGGGTTGTGGTGCCGTGTAGGCATTTTTAAAATTATTTTTTGTTTTAAAATATATTAAAATAATTTTTTAAAAATTTATTTATATTAATGTATTAAATTCATCATATAATATTAAAAAAATATTTATTTATATTAAATACACTCAAACACAAAAATAAATAGTGTTTTAACTTGGAGTCTCAGCCCATTACTTCCAACAGTACCTAAAATAAATAGTGTTTTAAATTTCTTATATTATTTTACTGTTTATATAATTTCAAAGGGTGGGTGTGAACCTATTTTATAAATTGTGACATAAAACATATTATCCATTAGCTTGGCTTGTTATGCACGCATGGGATAAGCGCTAGCCTTGCTCTTTGTTTGATTTTTTTTTTTTGCCTTTTTCTTTGCTTTCTTTACACTCTTAAAAAAAACTTTGTTTCACTTGCTTTTTTGTTTTAATATGATTCTTAAATAATATTATAATTTTTTATTTGAATTTTAATATTTTTTTAATTATTATATATTTGATCTAAGAATAATAATACTAATAAAAAAAGATTAGTATTATTGTTTAGTATGAATTTTATACATTTATTTAACTTATTTTATAAATTCTTAACTCATAGCATGTCATAAATATATTTGATTAAAAATATCTTGACTTGAACTGAATAAAAAATTTCCAATAAAAATCTGAACTTATGAATTCTAATTCATATTAGTTTTTATTTAAAAAATTATTTTGAGATATATTTATTAAGACTATGTTTGGGAACGCGGCTGCGGCTGCGTTCCCAAAAATTTTGAAATTTTTTTTTATTAAAATTGAATATGGTTGGTATGTTTTGGATCATTTTGATGTGCTGATGTCAAAAATGATTTTTAAAAAATGAAAAAACATCATTGGCATGCATTTTAGCACGAAAAGTTATTTGAAAAGCACCCGCAACCACACTGCCAAACACGTTCTAAACATATTTCTTAACTTAAAATCATTTTGATTTATTTTTATCATAAATTACTTATGAAAACAATTTTTAAGTTAAGACTCGGTCAAAAGTGATTTTTATCCTCTCAAATTACATTTCAGTGCTCAATTCTTCTACTTCTTCTTCTTCTTATATATATATATATATATATATATAAAGGTTGCTTTCAAGGAAGATACAGTGTATTCCAGAGGCTCTTTCTGTTGAGGTGAGTTTGAAGCATCAAGCTTAACTGCTTTGCTTGCTTAATCACTAAATAAGAGACGATAGTTAAGCTTTGCTTGCTTAATCACTAAATAAGAGACGATATTTCAAACTCACCTCAACAGAAAGAGCCTCTGGAATACACTGTATCTTCCTAGAGGCTCTTTCTGTTGAGGTGAGTTTGAAATATCGTCTCTTATTTAGTGATTAAGCAAGCAAAGCAGTTAAGCTTGATGCACACCTTAAATATTTATTTGAGATTGCTTTCCAGATTGAGTAGATTAAAACATAACATTTCAGACGCATTCTCAAAAGAACCCTTCATCTCTTCGGAAAACACAAGAACAGTTAAGGGTCACCAACAATTCAGCAAATCATGTGAAAGGGAATAATCTTATGATTTTTTGACACAATAAAATCTGATATTTGAGTCAAAAAAGGTGATCGCATCTGCCTTCGCACAATAGATCAAAGCACTCTCTTTATGAACTTTTGATGCATTTAAACATCAGGTTTATTTTTATTTCCCAATCTCTCCTGTGACGACATCCAGCTGGTACTCATTAATGGCGATGCTAGATGACTTCCTTAACGAAGCAACTGTGGTATAATTCACGGTTACTCTGGCAAATCCTTCTTCTGTACCAAACTCGTCCTTCAATGAAATTGCACAAGCACCTCTAGCCAATGACGAAGAAAAATCTGCTTCCCCCCTCCCGCGGACAGGGTTGGTAGGCAAAATCCACTACTATCTATTCTACTGGCATTTCCAACCTAAGATGAATGATTCATGATCTAAAGAACCTCCAAATGAAAAACAAAAATCACCAAAAATAAATTCCTTGTACTCTCACCCAAAAATAATACAGTATCTGACGCTGAAATACATTGACATAAATGACCCAGCTACAAGAACATGTACAAACAAAGGCAGATGAGAGGAGACGCAAGCAATCATTTCCAATCTCAACGTTTGGAAAATTGTGGGGCCTTGCGAGCTTTCTTGAGACCAACCTTCTTCCTCTCAACTATTCTCGAGTCTCTGGTTAGAAGCCCTTCCCTTTTCAAAGGGATTCTGTGGTTCTGACTCACCTTTAGCAATGCACGAGCAACGCCAAGGGAGATTGCCTGAGCCTGACCAGAGAGGCCACCTCCATGAGCCTTGACAAACACATCGTAGCTGCTCTCGTACCCCAGAGTTACCAGTGGAACTTTCACATACTGAAGCCACAATGGATTTCCTTGGAGATATTCCTTTACAGAAATAGAAAGCCCATAAAAAAATTGTATAAAACGCAGGGGGGGAAACATGGCAAAAAAGTGGCATAATCACATCAATACTCAGAGAACTCAAAAGGCCAGATTATTGCATTATAACTACATGCGGTAGGGCTGCAATGTGTGTAAACTGCCATCCTCATTTGTGACTTTGGAACTTTGGTATCTACTGTATCACTTAGAATTAGGAAGAAAGCATGATAATTGAGCCGCCCCTCATTGAAAAGCATGTATTCGTTCGAAAGGTCTACTACTTTGATTGAACACACAAGCCCTAGATTTGCAGGCACCAAGGTGCATGTTTTTACTATTGAGAGCACTTGTACATCCAAAAAAAAGTATTGCAACTTCCTTCAGCCCGCTTCAAGGGACCAGAACTACATCATTGGCGAAGGCTACTCTCAAGCAAAATGAAAACTAAATCACGGAAAGGTATAGCCTTTCCTTTTCCATTCAAAAACCTATAGCCAAAAAGAGGACTAGGAGTTGATCTTTTGAGAAATAGGCACCCAGTATGGTAACAATGAGCATGAAAATTAAATAATTAAGAAGGCAAGCATAAAATTCAGTCATTGCTCATAAAACAGCTTGTGCCATGTAATTTTTCCACATAACAAGTACTTTTCAGATAACAAATATGGAAATTTTAAGATAAAATCCGCAAAACCCATTTCAGTGTGGCTGCAATCACTTAGGAAGCATAAAATAAAATGAGAATATCAAGAACAATCAACCACCCAAAAAACCACAGTTCCCATAAAGGTGAAAGAAAATGTAAGAAAAGATGGAGAATTGGCATTTACCTTTGCGTCGCGATAATTGATTATAACTTTGCCAGTGCCTTCTTGAAGAACAACACGAGCAACGGCGCATTTTCGGCGACCAGTGCCATGAATAGGTTGAGCTGCGAAACCACCAGGGAGTCTCGATTTCACTAATTTCTTGAGGTCCGTGGTAGTTGTTTCGGGAGAGGCAACGGTGGCGGTGACACGGAGAGTAAAGGGCTGTTTGTTGGAGTTGGAGTAGGGGGAGAGTGAGAGAGAGAGAGATTTGGACCGAGAAAATGAAAGGGTGTTTGGTTTTTGGGAAATTTGAGAGGAAAATGAGAGTGAAGAGAGGGATGATGCAAGAGAGGAGATTGAGATTGACATCTTTTCGGTTTCAAGGCAAACGGAAAAGATTAGTGCTTTTATTTTAGTAGACTTTGAGATTGAGAGGGGAAAGAAAGGAAAGATGGGAAGTACGTTGAGCGGGTGGAGCTGGGGAAGGAAGGGGATAATGTTTCCTCAATTGACGATAATGCCCATAGTTCTACGATGAAGGATTTTGTAATAAAAAAAACTGATGGTGTCGTGGCGTTAAAACAACCATTACATCAAAAAACTTAAGTTCTCTGTATATAATTTTATAATATATTATTAGATAAAATTTTAATATATAATTTATATATTTTTTTAATATATTTTT
>Ga0325410_1007378_pt1 | contig 12011 bp, 10 predicted proteins | sample PopdelMetagenome_16_FD_206182 | JGI IMG/M metagenome (GOLD analysis project Ga0325410, IMG submission 206182) | Populus deltoides microbial communities from Bellville, Georgia, United States - Xylem-PdIQD-R3 | ecosystem: Host-associated > Plants > Phyllosphere > Stem > Wood/Secondary xylem... | reverse complement strand
CAAGAATGACAGGCACAAATGGAACAAGGAGGATTCTGAAACATCTGGTCTTACTATTTAAACAGGCCTTCTTGATTAATACTGAAGACAGCAGAAACTCTTGAAATTTGACAAAATGCAAAAGAAAATTGGAGAGCAAGAGAGAGAGGGAGAGTGTTGCGGTGTGATTAAAGTTTATAACAGATAACAGAAACAATATACAAATTTTACGCAGGCAAAGCAAAGTGAAAGCATTCCTGGCCAGCAGAGAATATGATCTGAAAGCTAGCATTGCTAATTTCAGGAATGGAATGTGACGAGATTCACATATACAGTCAACAACAGGCATTTCTGTAGCAAAGAGCTGTTTTTAACTGATCGGACTATCAAATCACGAAAAAAAATAAATGATCCGATCAGTCACTCAGGTAAATTTAAACACTGTACCTCAAATTATCCATGGAATGGCTCCGAATCCCCTGCCTGGTCGTTTTCCTCCTGGGAGGGCCGCCACATACAATTGAACACTCTAAACCGCAAAATCTACCGAAGCAAGAAAACGTGCCATCATCATCCGTGTGCTTGTGGTTGTGTCGTTTAACAACTTTGCCTCCTTTAGAAGTGCCACTAGTAGGAAAACTTGAGATATCACTGGCATCATAAGCTGGAGGAAGCTCTGTCCTCCATCTTTCCAGTTTAGATTGAAGAGCCTCCATGCTTCCATCCAAGCTCATTTCGCCAATTATCTCGCTCTCTGTCTCTTCCACGCGACGATGTTTGTTTCTTGCAATTACTGCCGCCACCTCTGATGCTGATGGCCCCAATTGTGATTCGGTAATAACTGGCTTACTCACAAAATTTGCCTTTTTCGGAGTTGCATACCTGAAGTTGTTGTTGCATGGAGAACCAAGATCCAACCCCGTAAATTTTGGTGAGGGTTTCAGAATGTGATCCAATTCGGTTGATTTGGTATCTGTTTTTGTCAGTGATTCAGAGGTCAACGAGGCTTTTCCAAATGCCCCATTTTCGTCCTCCTTGACAATCTCCGAGCCACCTATCAAGGAACTAGCTTTTGATCTCCCTTTATTGAGCATCTTCCTCTCCTCTACTTCTGAGCCACTAATCATGGAACTACCCTTCCCTTTCATTATCATTTTTCTCTTTGCCATCACTATTGACCCGAACATGGAACTGGAATCACTCTTCGTACGTCTTAATTCAGGTTTTGGAAGCCAAGGAAGCAAGAAGGAATTGGAATGAATGCCACTACTTTTATCATCAGAATCATCTTTATGATGATTCAACTCCCCTTCACCCATAAGCTGACGATACCCAACGGCGGATACGCTTATCTGGGAATACAATGGCATGCTTCGCATTGAGCTATCAAGAAGCGCCACGCCAATGTTAAGAATCCCCTGGGGGCGTCCTGATGGCCGGCGGACCTGGAGGGCAACAAAGCGCATGCCAAGCTGAAACTGGTTGTGATGGTGAGGACGAGGCGGGGGAATCAGGTTCCCAACAATAACACGGACGGTGCCAATATGAATGTCACGGAACCAATGAAGGGCGTAGATTTCAATCATGACAGCGGAGGTGTCACCATGGAGGAACCTGTCATCAACGCGGAAAACAAACTTGTCATTCCAGGTGGGATTGTTGCATCCTTCAGAGTCGACTCTTGTCAAAAGTCTCCGGTCAGGGTGAACCCATGCAACTGCATAGGATTTCATCTTTCGCGAGACCTTGACGAGATCTTGTGCAGAAATAACATTGAGTTCCAATAGTTGAAAGGGTGACAGGATCATATGAGACATTGTAATGATCAATGATCAAAACAATTGTTGTTGCTGTAATGATTGTAATGGAGATTTAAAAAAGCCTCCACAGTGTCGTCCAAGGAGAGGACGAAAAAAGGAGGGTTGGCATCAAGCGGCAAGACCTGCTCTGGGAAGTTGCATTAGGGTCTGGTTTCCTGTCTCTGTGTTTTTATTTTTTATTTTTATTTCCTTCTCTCTCTTATATTGGCTGTGGGTTGTAAAACCTGCGAAACAAATGGAATGGCCAGTTAATAATTGGCTCTTGCTTCTGACATAAGCACCACAACACAGCAATCACAGGTTTGAAAAGAGAAGGTTTTAGGTGGGGATATGGTAGCTCGGTCGTGTTGAATATAGGTTTCCTCGAGTCAGCAAGACTGGCTAGTTTCCAGCTATTGGGGTGGGGAGATTGGCTTTTCTTTTCCATTTTTTTTTAAAAGTTCAGAGTCAATATCAGAATTAGACTGGCTATGATTAGAGAACATTTTTGTTGTCAATGCTTGTAAAGGAAACACGTACGGATTTGAGGTGTCTCGGTGCTAAACTACATCAGGGCAATCTCTTCTAGAAATGGACCAAGTCCAGAACAGTGAAAGTGGCAAAATATCTGTATTATTAGCTATTGGGATTCGAATTTCAGGTCCAGAACAGATTCAGGCCATTTGTGATACTGCTGGGCTATGGATCTTCATTAACTTAGGCTATTGGTGATGGTCCAAGAAAAATGTCGAAGCCCTTGGTCCAATTACTTAACAAAGAGATAAGAAAACAGCATGCATGCCATGTCGATTTGAGTCCCCGGAGGCTAAATTGTTGGACTCCGATCTCCATCCATCCCCTCTTGAGTCTTGAGGGGACAGAGAATTAAATTAAATTAAATGCTTGGTCCATTCCATTCCCCATGTTCTGCTGCCCTATCTATGAAGAAATGTCCATTCCATTCCATAGCTCCTCCGTGCTCGGACCACGAAATATACAGGAGTGAAGAGGATTGAGTTGTGCCAGTTCCCCGAACATAATTTGCATCACACCAAGTTATAAGTAGAGTTATCGCTCCCGTCTCGGGAGGTATTTTGAATCAACTAGCATGACAAGTTTTTAGTACCAGAAGTTTTTAGTACCAGTTCATTTAGGTCTTTCGTTTTGAACTTAATTTTATAACATATATTTTTATATAATTAAAGATATTTATTATTGATTAATCGATTGTCTCTTATCTATAACACCTAGTTGTTTAAGTAGTATGGGTGCCCACGTTTTGCTGCATGGTTAAATTATTTTTTTTTTATAAAAAATAATGTTCAAGTATTGAAATTATATTAAAATGAATATAAAAAATGATCATGATAAATGTATAATAATATTAGTTTAGGTTAAAACAACATTATTTATTTTTGGATAACACTTGTCATCCGCAATAGAAGAGAAAATAACGAGAAATAAAATTATACAACAAAAATCTATTTTTGACCATTAGGAGTCGTCGCCCAAAGTGCGTTGCAGCCTCAACATGCCAATATTTTTTAAAAAATTTTTAAATATTTAAATATCAAATTACATTATCATCATCAATCAAACATACAATTAATAGAAAAAACCTATGCTAAAAGACCATAACACCCCTAGCCTCAGTTACTTATATTTTTTGGCTTCAAGAGCGTATGTATAATTTGATTATTTATAAAAAAAATACTGAAATACCCATATCCCTATTATGTTGAGTCTTTTATTATTTTTATTGCCATTAAAAATATTGAATGTAAAAAATACCATCAGTCAAATCTATGATAAATAATAAGCAGTATGAAAATATAAAATTATCCCTGGCTCTAAGGCAAGTATTTCTTTTGGAAGGTCATAGACGTCGCTTGACTATTGTAGTGAATAGTTATTATCTCTATATCTACAAGGAAACCCCCTTCCTCTTTAGTTGTTTTTTTATCAGTTTAATCATCATCATCACTACTACTACGACTACTACTACGACTACTACTACTACTACTACTACCACCACCACCACATCTTTTTCTTGACAAAAATATATTTTATCATTTGACTATATCCATATATTTTTTAATCTTAATATTCACACCATTATCTGGATCCTATTTGTGAATAGCTATATGAAATATTTTACATTTAATTACTTATTATATTTAATTAATAGAATGCATCTATATTTAGATTTATATAATACATTTAACTTATATGATATTTTTATATATTTTATTTTTTATTCCATTTTATTTTAATAGAATTAAAATTTATATTCATTTAGAATTTACTAAAAATATAATTTATAATTTCTTAGAATTTATTATTCTAAATTAGAATTTAGAATGATCTACCATTATTATTATTATTATTGAAATAAAAAAACATTAAACTTGATTTGAATGATAAAATTAAAAACTATAAAAATTTTGATAAAAAAAAAGAAAAAAAATCAAAAGAAAAATGACCAAATCAAAATTAGTATTATTCCTATTGAAAAAAAAAAAACCTGATATGAGGGATCAAATTGAAAACCATAAAAACTTTGATAAAAAAGCAAAAAAAAAAAATGAAATCAAGAATAGAAGGACCAAATTGAAAATAATTGTAATTTTTGTTACTGTAGCAGGTGCTGTAGAATGAAGCAATGGTAAATCTATCATTTTTTGGTTTTTGTTGTAGAAAAAATATTTTGCTTAGATTTTCCTTCTTTTTTTTCTTCTTTATATATATTTTTTACTTTATACTTGAACTATTTATCACTATTTTTTTTATTTTTATCTTCATTTTTTTATAATATTTATCACCTAATAAAAAAAGAATTGTTAATTGCCCCTCCTTTTATTAGTTTAGGCAGTGTTTTAAGCAAGGAAATCTTTGAATTCCTGTCAGATTAAAATTAATAAAATACTAACAAGAAAATCACAAATGAAGTGAGCCATACTTAAACCAAGTGGCCTCCAACGTGGGTCAGATCCTAGATCAGTGGAGGCTTCGACAATGCTCGTGAAAACCCTCGTCATTCATCATGTAAAGCCTTGCTAGCTACCTTTTCTTGTTCGAGCTATTCGGCTATGGAAAAGATTAGTAGAGAGTTTACAAGGGAAAACCTTACCTTATGAACTAGTTTTTCAGAGGTAAATATGTTAATGACCATATATTAATGACTCGGACTAAATTGATTTGTTTCAGCTCCGATCCCGGGAAAGATGTGTGGAAAGGAGATCGTTGAAGTTATCCCGTACCAGTAGAGACTTCGCAAGTGGTAGCGAAAACCTCTTTTCATGAACTGGTTTTTGAGAAGGGAATGGCCTCGAGATCACCTAACATCCCTGGCCTCATTTACTGGTCTAGAAAACACTCACGGTCATCTTGCTATTGTACAACTCAAGAGAGAAGAGACCAGCATGAAAAGAAATATTACTCGCTCGTGACAATATTTATGGTCATCTTTTCTTGAGCAGTTTGAAATAAAAGAAACAATCAAAAAAGTAAAAAAGAGCTCTTTACGTAAGGAACAATTTTCACCAGTAGTTATTTTGTGCAAGGTCAAAGGAATCACGAGCCGCCATAAGACAAGATCCAATAAAAATGCTTCTGAGGAGGTCACCGCTTCAGCTTCAGCAACTGGACCCTTGTTTTCACCCTTCTCACACGGACCTAATAGAGACTTAGAAACTAATATTAACAACGTCCACACCAACCACATCGAACACCACAAACTATCATTCCGTCATGGTTTGCCCCACCTCAACTTGACACCATTATCATTTATCAGGCAGCAGCTCATCTCCACTGTCTGAACTCAATCAAGAAAAGGGTAGTTAATTTGCGAGTTGACAGCTTTCGAAGAGCTTGGTCGGATATCAACTTGGAAAATTTAGTCTATACATCTTGTGATCAAGAAGAGTTTCATAACTCGACTACCACACCAAACAAGTTTCAATATAGACATCACAAGAGAATGTTGCTTTCTTCACCTTCTTTATCAATATTTAACAAAAATGAAGGGCCAGAGGATGAAGAACAAAGTGGACTAGATATGAGAACAGAAGAGGAATTGATGAGAACTATTACTATTGGAGAAAACATAGAATCTATTGGTAGTGGGGATTTCAGTTTTGGAAAGAAGAGCATGGGGTTAATAGAAGAGGAAGGAGAGGAGCAGAAACAAGGTTCAGATGGGATTGAGAATTTTGATAATGAAGAAGTAAAGGATCCGGTTAGTCCTTCCATGTATCTTGCTGGAGGGCTTGGGATTGATGATATAGATTTCGGTGGTGATAGTGGCGGCGGCGGCGGCGGCGGCGGTTTTCATTTAAGTGTTCCAAACTTTGACGAGGGTGGTGATGCGGAAGAGTACTTTAAGAAAATGATTGATGAGTATCCCTGCCACCCTTTGCTTCTATCAAACTATGCTCGGTTCTTGCAGGTATGATTGGTGTTTTCTTCTTTTCTGACTTTACTCTTGAATAATTGTCACTTCAAATCCCTATTTAATATAACTCACACCTGCATTATGATCTATCAATCTTACCGTGATTGATTCATCAACAATTGTCGTTGTGTTTACCAGAATAGCTGCTCGGTTATTTTTTGACCTCCTTATTGTAGAACATGTGATCTAAACTTTGAATAATCAGGTCCTAAAAATGATTCTTATTTCTATGTTCAGATCTTTGTCAAGATCCGATTATTTAATGATAAAGTTCGGTCATCTTCAGTAGGTTTGAGTGTCTAAAGTAAATGTCTTCTTGTTGGTGCTTCTGTGTCAATTTTGGAGTAAATTGTAAGGTTGGCTTGGCTTGCTAGCTGCTATTTTTTAAATTATTCCTGCTGCTGGTGGTACTTTTTGTACTCTTGCTTTATGCAAATCTTTGGATGTCTGTTCGCTACATGGCAGAACAATCGATAAAATATTAAAGTACTTCTAACCGGTAATAATGCCCATCTCTTTTTTTATGAAGGAAACGAAGCATTCCAACAAAAGTTCTCATTTAAATAAGAATGGTGTTCAAACAGGCATACTGTTGATAGTGTTGTTCTTCAATATTGTAATTGCTCAAACATTCTGAGAATGGACATTTATATTTTGTCGAGGTCAAAAGAAAATGATCGGTTTTTCATTGTAAAGCTTCTCTTTTCTAACAGTCTAAGGGAGAGCTTCGTGGAGCTGAGGAATATTATCATCTTGCCACACTAGCAGATCCTACAGATAGTGAAATTCTGATGCAGCACGCGAAACTGGAATGGGAGCTGAACCATGATCAAGGCAGAGCATTAGTTAACTTTGAACGTGCAGTTCAGGCAGCCCCTCAGAACAGGTGACTAATAACTTGCTTTCATCTAGCTCCTTTGCAAAGTGTTGCAAATCTAATTACCCGTAGTAGCACCCTGTCTATTATTGCGGTGGAGGTACTTTTACAAAGTGCTTTTGTGCTGAAAATGCACCATATTGATGCATTTGTGTGCTTTTGATATGGTGTTGCGAAAAGCATGAAAAACACCCCAGGCATCAATTTGATGATTTAAGTGAAAAAGCTCTTTCAGCTGTAGTGCCACAAGATGATTATCCTGCATGGACTTTGAAAATGATCGCAACCGTATTTTAATTGAGGTGAATAAGCATAACTTTCCTTTCCATATTTTCAGCGATGTTCTTGCAGCTTATGCCAGTTTTCTCTGGGAAATAGAAGACGATGGGGAAGGGGATACATCTCAACCAGAATACATCCAGGTGTCTCTTCCGGGTCATAAATTTGTGAATGTTTTATCATATGGTTCTAATGTCGTTTTGAACTTGTTGAAGGTTAGAGAGGAGGCAATTCTAACTAAGCTTGACAGCCTAGCCACTAACTAAGATTTTAAACTCTTGCAGCTTCCATCTGAACTTAATATTGACGTGGAAGACCATGCTGCATCTGATGCCAACGAGGGTGGCAATGCTGAGGAGTATTGTAGGAGGATGGTTGAGGAGAATCCTTGCAACTCTTTGGTTCTAAAAAATTATGCTGAGTTTCTGTATCAGGTGAGATTTGTGCCCACTTTTATCTCTTTTCTTCGTAAGGTCACTCAGTTACTATTCTTGTTGTAGAATACAAGGAAAATCTACGATTCGTGTTTGAGCTTTGTTTTCATAACTGGATATATTTTCACCAGATTTCATTCTCTAGAGGTGAAGCATGGTGGAAGAAGAGATTTATGGCTCGCTTTCAAAACTATTGTATGGAATATCTTTGTACTGATGCCTCTAGACTAATTAATTCTTTTTAACAGTTTGAATACGTGGAGGGATATTTTGCTAGCCTGAAAAACTGTTTCAAAAAAGTTAGGAAGATCTGGAGAGATATAATAGAGGACAAGTAGTTTGATAAAGACATACCTAACCTAGGTAAAGGACACTTTTCCATGACCATGGCATACAACTACAAGTCGATCATCAAAGAGGAAAGTCTATCTTATGATCCAAGGAAATAGATCTTTCCAATGGGGGTGAGCGACTAAACGTATAATTCAATATGCCATCTGGAACACATTCCATTAAGGACTAGGTGTTAGTCACCATTTATTTTTCTTGAGACAATATTCCTGGGTTGAGGGTAGAGACATTACTATAGATGTGGCTCTGACATGGGAGTAAGATAAAGAAAGTCATTCAATGCATCCATTTGTTACTCTGGCGTATTTACAACTTGAACATATTTAGGCTATAATAGCGAAATTCATTGAATCCCATCATGGATCGAGTTGTCCTTCAACTGTCATTGAACTTCATCATGAAGGGTAGTTAGAAAACACTATCTTGAAAGATTAATCAAAAATACACAACATGTATCACATGTCTAGTTAAAAATTCAAGTAAAGCAAGTTTTGCAAATACGTGAGTTGTAGTTAAGACATGGCTTAGGACTTGGCAGATCTTAAATTGTGGTAAAGATAATCATTCTGTAAAAGGATGCAAGGGTTTGGCACTGGAAATCAAAATCTGAAAAAAGCTGCAAACGGTGAGAAAGGTAAATAAACATGTTAACCAAATCTAAGAAACATGTTTAGTGATATATAAGTCTTCTATTTTAGGCTTTTGTAAACAAAATCAAGCAGTATCCATGTTATCTCTAATGCAGAAACATAAATACAAGTTTATGATGATGACAAGGATGATTTTGCGAATGTGTTCTGTGTTTAGAGTAACATCCCATGTAAAATTGAAGAAAGCATGCAGCATGGGGCCGAGATCACAGTGCAAATTTTTTATTAGGTGTTGTGGGAACAAGCTATGCTGTGGACTATAGTGTATTGCGTGTTATGCTTCGTTTACTATGTTGTTTACTTCTTTCATGTGAACATCTACATTGGAGTCTGGAGTTGTCATTAGTCCACTGTCATTCTTGACTATAACAATTGTTTTCAACTGACAGTCCAAGAGAGACCTTGAAGGGGCTGAGGAATACTACTCCCGAGCCATACTGGCTGATCCTAGTGATGGTGAAAACCTGTCGCAGTACGCAAAATTGGTGTGGGAACTTTATCATGATCATGATAAAGCCTTGAGTTTCTATGAGGAAGCAGTTCAAGCAACTCCTTCGGACAGGTACATCCCTTTCTCCATAATTTAGAATTCTTAGAACTCAGAGGGGTTTTGATATTCTTTAACGTTCATAAGATGGTCCTTCAGAGCTCTAAAGTTTACGGTCTTCAGTTGGAAAATGTACAGTATTGATGCTGGGCCTCCTGTTTCTTTTCCTTACTACTCTCTGCATGTATGTCTATAAATGAACATTCACTACAAGGAAGAGACTCTCTCGAAGAAAAGGGAGATGGTATAAAGGAGTCTAGTTTTAGAGATTAATACGTGTTTACCAGCCACTGGTTTCCCTAAAGAAAAATTTTCTGTTTTGGCAAGTGTATTTTACTGGTCCGATGATTTGCATGATATAAGATGCTTTGATTGTTGGATAGGAATAGCAGCCAAATTATACCTTCCAAGACTGACTGATTCTTGGCCTTGTTTTTTTCTTTCTTTCCAGCAATGTTCTCGCGGCGTATGCTAGTTTCCTATGGGAAACAGAAGAAAATGAAGAAGATAGCACAAGTCAGTTTCAGATCCCCAATCACCATGAAGGTGCTGCAGCAGCTGCCAATGCTTAAATCCATCATAAATAATAAGCCAGGAGTATAGTTACTAATACTTTATCGGAAGTAAAACAACAATAATGTGTTAAGATGGAAGCTCCAACTGAATAAATTAAAATATTATTAAAACTGAGAAAAATTGCGACTAAATTAACAGCATTTTCTGATGACTTTTCCACCTGCTTTATTCAGTTCCCGGCAGTCTAGAACAACATTTCTATAGCATCAATGGGTTTCCGTTATATTTACAGATATAGTGTTGTGTTATGGATGCACAGACTGTGTAAAGGAGGGTGAGGCCATTTCTGTGCAATGCATGATGTAGTGACTTCTGGGACAACTAGTCCTGCCATTTTCCTCAAATGCCAACACCTTGCTTTTGGGGCATGGAAAACGTTGGGTTACAGGCCGAAGGATAAAGCTATTGTGTTTAAGAACTATTTGGGGTTGAAAGTTGGAAGAGTTAGTATTATTACAACCACGCATACAATACTGCCATGAGTTGAACAGAGATAAAGCACTCCATGCCTGCGCTGTGCAGAAATCAATACTTTTGGACCTGTGCATATGATCTGCATGCTAACATCACTATTTCATAATACGTGGGAAATGGAATGACCGTAGGAGCGCTCAAGAACCTTAGAAACATTGAAAAAAATTGAATAAACAAATAGATCCAGCTCAAGGAGCTTCATCAACCAGAGGTGCTCGATTCACATCAAACAAATGATCTCAAAATTGCAAACATACTGCCTAGAATAATGAATGTTCACTAGAAACAAGTATCAGGAAACCCCAGAAGAGTGATTCATACGGGCAACATCTAAATCAACCTGCCCTGAAAATATCAACACATCCTTCTTAAAACTAATAAATGTGAATGTGACTGATTTGCAACTGCTAAACCAAAAACTTTTGCTCTCCCTTTGTTAGGAAACCTAAACTATCTAATCTGTTTGATCTTGTCCATTTCTTGATACTTGGTGACCTGAGAACCCTCTATCTTGGCGTGGACCAGGCCTGTAATAACCATTTCCTTTTGGTCTGTTGGAGTCCCTGTCACCTCCATCATAGCTACCTCCTCTACCAGAACTCCGAGAGCTAAAACCACCCCTTGGAGCATCTGTTGGGTAGCCACCCCTGCCTCTACCCCTTCCTCCTGTTTGGAACATTTCAATCACCACAAAATTACAACAAAGATGCAATACCATACAAGATAACTGCTCAATAGAGAACCAGATGCTTTGTATTGCTTCAACATTCCAACAATGCGTATCCTAAAAACATAGAAAGAGAGAAAATTCCCGACAACAAAAACTGTTCATATATTGCTTATACCAATGCAAGATGTTATCATTCACTCTGCAGGTATGCTGGACAGATTAGATATTTATTGCCATTTAGACATTTCTGTCACCATGCTTCCAAAAGGAAAGCCAGAGGGAGAAACAAGGAATAAAGGTTTATAGTAAATATCATTGTCAAGCTTTTGTTATCATTATGATCAATAGAAAGCAAAGCAGTGGTAATAAATGATGGCAAGAAAAAAAAAAGTGACAGGTCAAATTGGGGACTTGGCATAAACAAAGTCATCCAAAAGCTCCCAGGTAATTATTTAAATTATATATAATAAAACCATGCAAATCTAATTTTATGCAGCAATTAACCAATAGCAAGCTAATAAGGAACATAATATTAGTGTTAATGATAGTGGCATGGGAAAAATACATACTTCCTGCTCGAAATGGGATGTTGCTGTTTGGTCTTCGCTCTTCAATGTAAACTTGCCGTCCACCAACAATTGCACTACCCGCCTATAGATATACAATAATATATAAGGATGTATTGCTACATTACTCAAAAAAAAAAAAATACTTGCCTTTAAGGAAGGTTTTTTTTTCACATCAATAATATAACCAGAATTAAAAAGACATTACAAAGTGAAACAATGGCTTTTCAAAAAAAAAAAAACCAAGCACCCAAGAATCTACTAGGTAGGGAGAAAAGGAAACACAAATGAATTGGCAATCAGTTCGCAAAAAATCAGCCTCCCCGCCATCAAGAAAATGATCAGCAGAAAACTTG
>Ga0325410_1007376_pt1 | contig 12013 bp, 6 predicted proteins | sample PopdelMetagenome_16_FD_206182 | JGI IMG/M metagenome (GOLD analysis project Ga0325410, IMG submission 206182) | Populus deltoides microbial communities from Bellville, Georgia, United States - Xylem-PdIQD-R3 | ecosystem: Host-associated > Plants > Phyllosphere > Stem > Wood/Secondary xylem... | reverse complement strand
TGCAAAAAAGTACGAAATTTGAGAATGGTAATTAAGCTACTAGTTTCGCCAGTATGCTTGTTATCAAAGAAATAAATCAATGAAATGCTTTTTTTTTCCTTAACAAGAAATCAATGGAATGATTGTTTTTTAACAAATAAAATCAGCTCTATATTATATGATTTAACTAGGTCATCCATCTTCATATTTATAGATAAATCAATAGAAGTGGTTCTGCACTCAAATAGCACCTGGCCTGAAAGTTGGTCAGAAGGAAATACTACTACATTCCACCTCCAAGTCAATCATAAGGCAAATTGGCGCATCAAATCATAAGAGTCAATAAGTATTCTTAAATTGTTGCCTCATTTTATTGAAAGCAAAGTAGCTACCAGCTTTTCACTACATTAATTCATCTACACTGACAATTTATTATCCTCAACGCATTGAAGCTCCAGAGAAGATATGCTAGACCTGCGATAGCGACGGACTTAAACCAAGAACAGGTGCAGATTGTATTTCCACATCATGCAGCATGACCCTAATTGAGGAGCATCTGATCAAAGTGCCATACTCCTGCAAGCCCATAAAAACTAGTCTTAAAACCCAAAATTATAACTATGTGGAGAATATAAGAGTAAGTTGGCTAGCTTAGTGAAAGTAACAAGATACTGAAAATGTGAGTTATATGCATACCATGGCCTTTCCCAACCATCCGCAGTTGAGCGACATATTCTGCTATCTTCTTAATGGATTCAACCTGATGAAAAAAAAGTTGTGTTAATCACAAAATGATGCAAATAGTACTACAAGTTTAACATAGAATGTTACCAATTACGATATGATACTTCTTCTCCCTGTTAAATTTTTAGATTTTGTCTCAGTTTTGGACAGAACAAATGTGTAACAGGTTGAAGACAGCAGGAAAAAAGTAAAATGTGGCATCCACATCTTTTTCTGGACATCAATGAATAATTATTCAAACTGTTCTTTATCAGAATTATTGGCACTTCATAAAACTCAATGCTTTTAGATGCGTAATCTGAAAATCTTAATTTGTACCTCACAGATTAGATCATACAAGAGTTCAAAGTCTTGTGTCTAATCCAGGGGAAAGAAATAAAATTAATTTCGAGCTCACCTGTTCGGTTAAAAATTCGCTCTCGACGAAATCTGCCATTTGTGGATCATTGTTCTCGTCTGCCACCTAATATTTATCAAGAACATAGCATAGCTCATGAGCACAATTGTAAAAACCATTGACAATTCCAGTAATTCATTGCAAGAAAGTGCTTACTATTTCCTATTTACAAAACAAAAAACTAGGAAACATCACCTTGTGCAAGCTCAGCAGTTTCTCATTTGTCAACTTCTCCAAAGACAATGCTAATTCCATTGCTGAATCAAAGGATCAAAGACAGCCCAAGTTAATTATCTCAAAAGAACTGTAATCATCATCCATTACAGAAGCATGCCTTGACACCTCTATATAGCGGAAAGCATAACAAAGATCCCAGAAGAAGTAAAAAAATGTTAAACAAGATTATACTCTTACAATGTCATATTGTCACTACATTAAAATATGGATGGAATTGTAGACAAAGTCCAAAAAAAGAAGTAATAGCAATTTCTAACAATGAACACGAGTCTAGACACATACCATATAATGCATCTCCTTTCTCAACATGCTCAAATTCAGAAGGCGGTGTCAGTATAGAGTGAAGTACTACTTTCCCTCCTCGTATATTCTGATCACACATATAAATGGAGAATGATTAGACAAAATAATGAAAAATACCCAAAATGAAAGAGATAAACCAAGATATTTTAATCAGGGAATATTTGAGTTTCAAAGTAAGTGGTACCTGATATTCCATGAGCTTTTCAGCATGTTCTCTTTCTTCTTCACTCGACTCCTTGAAGAATCTGGTTACAAATCACAAAATGACCATACCATAACTCAGTTCATATAATTCAACACTTAAATTAAGAGAAAGAAAAGAAAATACTCAAGAATAAACGGATGGATTTTGTGTGTTTACTTGGCTAGGCCTTTGAGAGCAATGTTATCCCTGTCAAAATAGGCAAACATGGCATGGTATACATAGGAAGCTGTGTACTCCACACTGTTAACACAAAAAAAAAAAAAACACATATCAATAACACTAATCTGCAATTAGTCCACAAGATTCTATCTTTTATGAAAAAATGGAAAGAGAAAAGTTATCACTGACTTGATCTGCTCATTAATGGCAGCTCCACACTCATCCACAAAGCACTGACGAGCAAGAGAAACTTGAGGAGAATTAGGTACAGCGAAGACCTCCTTCTTCACCTCTTCAAATGGCTGGAAAACAACACCAGTAAGAGTTTCTCCGGTGGCAGAAACTACAAGACTGGTGTTTCTTTTCTTTCTTGAAGCCGAAGGAAAGGCTGAAACAGAAGAACAAGAAATGCCATGCCCATCACTTGTAGGACTAGTGATTAGGACACGAGCAGTATCCCCTTGCTTTGCTGCAAGAGAAAAGGCTGGAACAGGGCTCAAAAACTTTGCTGCCATAGCCTTAATAAGAGAAAAACAGAGATGGATTTCAGAATTCAGAGAGGTTTTTTGCAATGGAAATGGAGATTGGTGGCTGCTGAAGTTGGAGTTGCAGAGGATAGTTAAATACAGAGAGGAGGGTGTTCCAGGCTGGATGGGCTTTTTCTAGACCGTTGGATTAAGTTGGACATGGAGGGTTTAGATATAGCCACGTGTTTAGGGCGTGTGGAAGGCTCGTGGTCTATCCAGTGTGAACGGAATCTAACCTAATAATTCGTTCCACGTTGCCAACTTACAATCCTCAAAAAGTTATCTTTTCTTCGCACTCGCTCGACTGTATTATTTGATTCTACTCGCGGTCTGAGATCGAGAATGGTATGAATTTTGACTTTCCCTTTAGATTTGAAAACTCGAGTAGTCTCGTGTCCTAACAAGAGAGGTCTGAGAGAGTAGGTTATTGTTCTCGCACACTGCCCAGAAACTTTGAATTTGGACGTGTTTAGTGCCGGCAACTTTTTTTTGGAGAAATCCCCCAATTTAGTTCCTATGTTTGTGTCAATGCTTCAAAAAAGCCCCTAAAAACATCATTTGATCAATTTCACCCTTAATCGTCACATTTGTCAATTCACCGAATTGGAAACATGGATTCGAAGGCGAACACATAGAACGTGGGCTGGGTAAAGAAACTTTTTTTAACATAACATATACAATGGCTAAATTTGTCCACACAGACAGAAGTAAAAAACTCCGGTTGGATATATTTTTCAAAAAGTAATAACTAAATTTGGCAACGGAGATAATAAGATATTTTTGCTCCTGTTTTTTTTCACAGGTGAAATAATTAAAATATCATTAAAGCCAAAAAAAAATTAAACGGAAATTCAAGGTTGTTTGGATTTTTTTATTTACAAACTTAATTATCTTTGATTTCAAATTTTCTTAAGTTTTGTAGGTTTTCTTTTATCTTTTCATTATTTATTTTTTTTGCAATTTTACAGTTGGACTAGTATCAATTTAATATTTTAGCAGAGATAAAATATTATTTAATATTAATAAACAGCGTTTGTATTTTTTAAACAACACAAACAGAGTCGTGCGGTAATCAAATACACGCTTTAACTGTGGCGTTTCAATCTCCATGGCAGCCCCTCTATAATTGAGCAACACTTGTGACCAAATTCTCTCTAGTTTTGCGCCAATGGTCTTTTTTTTCGTTTTCTTTTCTCTTTCCCTCTTTAATTTTTATGCATGTCCCTACAAAGTTTTAAAACAACCATTTGATTTTTATTACTATGTGTTTTATTCTATATAATTCATGAATTTGAATTTCTTTTTAATTTCATCCTTTTTTGATTTTTTTTATTTATCAGATTTGATCTCTATTTTTTTAATTTTTTTTTTTCTTGATTGAATTTGTTTGCATTATTGAAACTTTTTTTTAGATCATTTTTTATTGAACTTTTTTTTCAATTTCATTACTTAGTATTTTATTGACCAAGAATTTGACCTCATGATTTCTTCATGTTTGCCTTTTATGGATAATTATGACCTCATAACCCAGGTTACAGGTCTGAAAAGTTAGCCTGAGTTTATCAATGTTTTTTTAGATCATTTTTTATATAAAAAAAATTTTATTTCATCCTTCTATAGGGTTATCTCAATCTCTTGTATCGAGTCGTGAGTTTCACGGTATAACCCAAGTTGACTCGAGTCAAGTTTGTTTTGTTTGATTTATCCGTTGTTGTCTAGGGCCAAGTTTGTTTTATTTGAGATGGTTTTATATAGCCTCGGTGCCATATAAAGTGCAGAGAACTAACAAACAACCTTAATAAGCACATATAAAGAGGAATGAGGTCTTTTATTTGTATGTTCAAATAAAGATACTTCTTTCTTATGTCAAGGTTTGCACAAAGTTTATTTCATCATTATAATCTATATGTTAATCAGCTACATTCAAATGAGTCAGCCATCTTGGTTACTTTATAGTAGAAGAACATGAGGCAACATGAGAAAGAACCATCTCTAATGGTGTTTACATATTCTTACAAGCTATCCAATTATAGATGAAGTTTTAAGAAATTATCCAGTAGAATCGCTTAAAGAGATAAGTGCGATGTTAGAAGAGTTTCAAGATAATTATCTTTCTAAACACCCTAATTTCATGCCCTCTGTGTTTGATATCCATCATGTCATAGATTTTGAATAGCCTCTTGAGCTTCTTGATTCTTTGTTCTCTATGCTCAACATCCAACATATCATAGATTTTGAGTAATTTAAGCTTCATGAATCCTTACCTCTTATTTGTAATAAAGAAGGTAAGGATAATTCTAATTTACTAGGTTATGTTTGATCTACATCAAATCAAGTTTTGAATGGTATTTGTTTCATTCTACACCCTTATTCATATAATATTTATGATCATAAATCTAAAATGCATATAGATCTTCTTCTTGTATCTGCTCACACTCAAATGTCTAAGTTAGTTGAGGTTTTTACATATAGAGTTCTTGATTTGAATGTTGAGATTATAAAATGAATTCCAACAAATAATGAATAATACAAATTTCAAGCTAATTTATATAAGTATCATGATGCATTTAATATTTGAGATTATTTCATAATATAGATTAGACTTGAACAATATCCTTTGAAAACCAATCAAAAATTACATGTTACTAGTTCTAAAACATCTAAAATGTTGCAAATGATTGAGTCAAATATTTATGTCATTAACCTACCATCAAACTTCAGTATTGGCTCTACTTCTAATATAAAGAACATGGTTATATATAAATGACAATATATTTATAATAATCCTTTTAAAACCTCAACTCCGTCACCTTTTTCATTTGCACAAAAAAAAACATATTAATGTTATTTTGGATATACAAGTTATTTTTACTAGAGATGATAAGATTTAGCATATCCAATTTTGTGAGCGGGATGACATGCTTGAAACTATAATTTGATTACTAGAAAAACATCATAATAGCTTATCTTTATAAACATTATTGAAGTTGTCTTGAACTCCACCCAATCAAGCTCTTCCCAGCTTCATAGAGTTGATGAAGACTCTTCACTTCCAGTATGAGTGTGGTTTAAGATGACAACCCCTATTTGTTTGAATTTATTTATGAAGCTTGATTTAATTATTGTTAAATATTTTATTTAGTAAACTATATAAGCCCAATTGCAGTTGTGTAGGGTTTGCTCTGTGTTTCTTTTTACTTTGTGGGCAGCTTCTTGTTGAATTAAAGAAAAATTGCAGAGTTGCAATTCCCCACTCTTCCCTCGCTTTTCTCGGATGAGGAGAAATTCTTTTTTCAGAGACTCTAAGCACCTTGCAGAAAGCCTTTTGTACAGATAACAGGTCACCAGAATGTTTTTCAGTGGCAATTTCAATGAGTCTTGCCACTCGTTGTACAGATTCAGGCCACCAGAATGCTCTGCGGAGAGCAATTGAACTATAAGTTTTGCCTAGGTCAGGTCCGGATGCTGGCCATCCATACGAATCACGAATGCAAGTTGCGCAGCACATCATGCATGATTTGTACCGATGGTTAGAATCCGTGGTCACATGCAGCTGCAGTAGTCTGTAGCAAACCTCTTACAATATCTAGCTGTGAGAGCGGCACGAGTGGCAGGTTTGTGAACTGTAACATCTGCCTTGACTGTTCAAAGAATTTTTTATTCTTCTTTCATTACCACTATCGTGTCAATGCTGCCAGATGATAAGCTTTTAGCTTAGACAATAACAGCTCATTTTTCTAAAACAGAAACATTCAACTCAAAATTTATAGAATGTCGAATGTGCAAACAGATAATTCACATACCCTATAGCCTCTCGCACCCCCTGTTTTGGAAAATATCTCCATACGCAAGGCTCCAAGCCTAATTTCAGCATATGATACGCCATGACTAGTATCTTAGCTCAAGGGCTACAACTCCATATTACAATAAACGAACAATTATTGGATTTGCCATTCTGAAAGCGACATTTTTAGTTTTGACGACAGCAATTCCTTCTCAAACCTTTGCTTCATCAAGAAAGGAATGCATAAAAGGTAAGGGTGGCTACGATTAATCAATCATAGAACAACGAAAATTCACGTATCACATCTATGACCAAAGGAAGCACATGAAATTTAATTCAACCCGTCATTGTAATTACAGTAGATGAAGGCAAGGGGGGTCTAGCAGCAATGACAAAGGAGTAACAGCTCATAAAAGTATAATACCTTAGAAGTATTATGACCACTTCAGAACTTATCTATGCCCACTCCATCTCGAAGAACCTCATAAGCCCCTCTATCTCTGGTTTTCTTCATCCCAGCTGTGAAGCTGAGCTTTGATCCAGTAGATGCAATACAGGTCACTTTAACCCAAATCATCACTTTAGTCTTCATCCCCTCTATATCAGCTATTTTTCCTTTCTCCAAATACCCAGTTACGGTGGTCGAAAAGCGCACAACAGATGAGTCCTTGTAGCCGACTTCACAGATTGAGGGAATAAAGACAGTAAGCTTTCTCGTCTCTTCATTGAACTCATAGTTGGTGGCATCACGAGGGAAGATTCCTATTGGCAAGTCATACTCCTTAAGCAAATCTGGTAACGGCTTTTGCATTTTTCCTATATAAATAGTGGCATAATGATCAAAGTAGCAGATAAAGATGCATTTAAGAGTTCTAAGTAGGAGATTGCTGCAAAACAAGAAGTTTCAACAAAAGGGATCTTCAGAATATCATAATTTAGATATCAATGGCTCTGCATGATGATGGGCTCTAGATTGGAAACTTCCTGGACATCTACTCAATTTAATCAACTGACTAATTCCGAATTCCAGCAGATTAAAGCAACATCACAGCAGAATTTTAACTTAGCCTTCAATCAGTAGCAAATAATTCATATTAAACAGAACAGTCGCAAATTTACTTACATTCAAGTTATAGATGTGTCATTTTGATGAGCTTCTAAATTCTAGTCAAGCTATTAAATCAGAGTTTTTCTCGTTGCATTAATTGGCCTCCAACTTCAAGGTCCCAAATAGTTAGAAAACTTCAGAAGTTCCCAAAAGGGAATTGGATTTAAATCTATGGGAACATTTTTGACACGGGAATCTTGAGAGAAACTTGGAGCTATAGTGCATTTGTTTGAGCACAAATGCATTACAGAACTGCAGAATCATTAGGAATGTGGAAAAGAAATATGAACAAAACAAGCAAACTAACTACAAAACACCATGTGGCAAAAAAGGAAAAATAAAGCAAATGAACAAGTCAACAAACCTTTGAGTTTGTTTACCAACCATTTGGTTCCACCTTCAATGCTCGTTGACAATGACTGGTTAAGAAGAGAAGGATATCAGCACGCAAAATGTGTTAGTAAATGAGGTAATGACAGCAGAGTTCAGAGGAAAGCAGAACGCACAAAAAGCAATAAGCTCATATGAATCAATGATTATTATGAAGGATAAACTTAATTAGATTACGGTCCCACCTAGGAGTAAAAAGAAAAATCATTTCCAGTATGTCTAACTAAAACCTGATAAAAACCCATATTCCATTTCATTCTGCAAAATATTATAAACATACAAGATCATTTAACACTTCATAAAGTCCAACTTCTACTCATGAACTCTAGTCAATATTCCAGCTCTAGTAACTTTGAGAATCGCAATGATACAAGTCATGCTGTCAATTACTAAGTAAAAATGTGATAAGATTAGACATATTTGCCTAAACTAGTTCTTCGATCTTTAATTCAGCAACATCATTGAGAATCCCACATACTCGATCGTTCCTTTAGCTGCTAATCCAAACATTAAGAGCAATTATCAGTAATCTCAAGCATTATAAAAACAGGAACTAAACCAACTCAGCCATCTTCAATTTCCATCAAAAGCTACCATTCTTAATCTGCTCTAGTAAAAAACCAAAACCCTTTAATTCTTCTATTAATATATTTCCAAACAAACCCTAAATTCTTTTTTTATGTTTCTGATAATTAATTGCAACAATCATTATCTTAATTCCATTTTCACACCTGGAAATTATAATTAATCTTCAAATCATAACCTAATCAACAAAGGAAGCAACTTGGTCGAACTTGTTAATCATCAAAATGAATTTAAGAAAACAAGAGGGAAAACGTATACGTTGATGTCGTCGCCGACAGAATTGAACTCCTTGCTAGCTTTCTGACCGAGCCAATAAGAGCCAACCTTGTTCAATACCGCATCCATTTGTGCTTTATCTGTTCTTAGGATCTCACACTGTTTTACGGTATCTATTAGAGACCGAAGCCAAGACTTCTCCCCCTCTCTCTCTCTGAAAAGCGGGAATTCTTCTAGAGAGAGCAGGAATTAAAGAGAGAGACGTGCTGTTATCGTTGTTGCGAAGTAATCTATTATCTTTTAGCCGCTAAGAGTTTGCCACGTCAACATCGTGTCATTCTTCCAACTGCCTGGTTTTGTCAAAGTATTTTACCACATCGCCCTTTTGATTTAGGTTGATTGATTTTACTGTTTAACCGTGCTTTTTTAAAAAATAATTTTTATTTAAATTAATTTTTTATATATTTTTGAATTATTTTTATATGTAGATATTAAAAAAATATTTTAAAAAATATTTTAATATATTCTTAAATAAAAAGTAATTCTCAATGTTGCTTTATTAAAAAAGAAAATTTTGAATGGATCAAAACGGTACAAAGGTAAATTACCACATAATTATTGTAAAACCGCCATAAAGTAGCCATTTGACTATAAGCCTTACTTATTGATTCCTTAATATCTGATCATAAAGAAAAACTAAAAACAACAAATTAAACTATTATCCTTTTAGCCGCTAAGAGTTTGCCACGTCAACATCGTGGCATTCTTACAATGCACTCTGCCTAGTTTTGTCAAAGTATTTTACCACATCGCCCTTTTGATTTAGGGTAATTGTTTTCACTGTTTAAACGTACTTTTTTAAGAAATTAATTTTTATTTAAATTATTTTTGAATTATTTTGATATGTTAATATAAAATTAATTTAAAAAATAATTATTTTAATATATTTTCAAGTAAAAAATATTTTAAAAAATAATTATTATTATAATATCAAATATTATCTTATTATCATGTAGAAAAACTAAAAACAACAAATTAAACTTAATTTAAAATAAATTCAATTCGAATCTAAAAAAATCTAGATTTAAAGAAATTGTAGGTGTAATTATGATATTATGGAGTTAATATAAAAAAATCACAAAATAATTGCACCATGCTTTAAAAAAAAATATTGTTTTTAATCTTTTTAAAATTTCAACAACCAAACAAGGATCGACAAAAAAGCCAAATAAATGCAAATCATACAAGGAAGAGATTGTTTGTAAAGAAAAATTTGCAAATGCAATGAAAGAGGAATAAAAAAGCGAATTTTCACAAAGAAAACGCAGCCTTCATATAATGAAAAGGTTGGATAACATAAAAAAAAGATGTTTTCCAAGCCAAAGAATAAAAATAGAAGATTGGAAAACACACTTTTCCGATTTTCCATATAGAGAATTTTAAATATGAAGAAGAAACTCTTTTTTATGTTTTTCTTTTCTCTTTTTTTTTAAAAAAAAAATTGGAGTATATCTCCAATACTAATTACCAGCCCCTTAGTATCCATCCCAAATTTATTTTATAATTTATCAATTTCTATCGTAGATCTTCTTAAAAAAACAATAATTATATTTCGTTTTCAACTTTAACTATAAGTTATATTCAATAAAAGCATAGTTATATGACATCTTCTAGGAATTGATATGACTCGAAGTTTGGGATGCTCGAGTTTTAAGAGGATTGATTCAAGTTTACCCAACATTTGACTTTTTTTTAGAATAAAAATATCAAAATTATGTTTATTTAAAATAAAAAAAGATTTATTCACTAACCTACCCTGGGCAAAGGTTATCGAGTGGATCCGTCGAGCATGGCAAGGTCTCATAACTAGGGATAAATGTATAGTTATTAAAGTCAAGCCGGTAATCCACCAGCAAGGCTAGGTTTTATAACCAGGGATAAAAGAATGGTGATCAAAGTTGGCCTAGTGATGTGTCCACTAGGGGTCTAATTTGAGTCGGGTTTGCTTTTATGTTGCCTACAAAATTGACCTAGTCATAATTACATTGAGATTTGACTAAAAAAAATTTAAAAATAAAAAAATAATCGTTTCTCAAGAAAAATTATTTAAAACAATTTTATTTTATAAAAAAAAAAATCTTGAGTAAACTTGTGACACACATGAATTGACTTGTTTAATCTGCTATTCATATTTTAAACTGAACAAGTTTTTATAACTATAAATAAAAATATTTATAAAAATCAATGAGTTTGAGAAGAAGATTTGATGGCATGAATTGCCTTAAAAAAATAGGCTAACTAAACCTGTAAATTTTAAATTAAATTGAATTTACCTATATGTAGAACTAGAGATATTTGATAATATAAACTTATATTCTTAAACCATGTAAATTATTCGAGTATGAAAACAAAACACGAGGCACATGAATTCTTGTTTTAATTTTTTTCAAATGCAAATTTGTGAGGTACTTCTTGAAATTCAAAAGGATGCAGGCTTTACCCATATTGAAAACACACCCATATAGAAAAAACTACTACCCTAAAAGGTAAAAATGTTTAGACTCCATGGAAGAGAAATGTTGATTTTATGAATTTTTTTATTATTATTAACGTGAATGTTTGGTTAGTTTACATATATTTTAATTAATCTTATGACTTTTAAAATTAATAATTAGATAAGTTTGAGATAACTTGAATTTATAATTAATAAAAAACAAATTTAAAACAATTTTTCTAACTCGAGTAAGAGCATCCATTATAATATTAAGCTGCCGGGGCCCTTTCACTTTTGCCTGTCCTACATCAAATTTCATTTGTGACAAACGGCATATCATATCATGGGCCTGATCATGGACCCCAACCTGGGCCTACGTTTGGGTTGAACAATAGTATGCATGGGATGGCCCAAACATCAAGGGTGCTGGAACATGGACCCGTCAAGTGTTATAAAAAGCAGTCGGTGGGTGGGGCCCATGATTTAAAACACAAAGATTGTCTTGTAAAATATATTTTTATCTCTTGAAAATCGTAAGTTGTTTTTCATGTTAGGAATAAAAAGAGGTTGCTGTAATCTAATGCAGAGAATAAGCACGTGGGTTATTCTCCATAAGGAAACTATTCATTCTCTAGGAAAGAACCAACCATGCTATTCTACTGGAGTCATTCTGCAGCACGTGGTCCTAGTTATTAGAGAGTTGTTTTAGTTAATGGAATTGTGATTCCTATTTTCTTGTAATATTTACTTTATTTCCAAGCATTGTAAGAAATAATTCAGTTCAATAAATGTAATTAAACATTTTCTTTGCTAATTCTCGACAGATTAGCTTGCTTCTTGTTCATGTTCTAGAACTATTTCATTGTTTTAAACTTTTTTTTTTTT
>Ga0325410_1007375_pt1 | contig 12014 bp, 9 predicted proteins | sample PopdelMetagenome_16_FD_206182 | JGI IMG/M metagenome (GOLD analysis project Ga0325410, IMG submission 206182) | Populus deltoides microbial communities from Bellville, Georgia, United States - Xylem-PdIQD-R3 | ecosystem: Host-associated > Plants > Phyllosphere > Stem > Wood/Secondary xylem... | reverse complement strand
AGCAGCAATGGAAACTTGGTGATTCCAAGCTTTAATGCCCTCTCTGCTTTGGAATCATTGGCTATCTTCTTATATCCTCTTCTCACTGTCCACTGGCAGCAAAATGATGTCAAATCCACATCATTTCGACCGACCATTACAAGGAGAGCACATAATAAGAGCAAACCAAATGAGCACTTTTGTATTTTGGTAATTCTTTTTTGGGCCTGCAATAAGTCACCTCGGAAGACAGTGGTCAGTCCACTCTATTCCAATCCGGGGTCTCCAATAATGGGGCAATCCATGAGTCAACGGTGTGAAGTACGAGGATCTCATCTTTTTCTTTTCTTTTTTTTTCTTTTTTTTTTTTTGATGTTTTCTTTTTTCTTTATTTTTTAACTGAAAAAAATGATAAAATACAACAATATAGAAAATATTTAAATAAATAGTACACTCGAGTGAGTCGCGAGCCTCATCTACAACTTGTGTGTCGCATGTCACACATACAACTTACAAGTCGTGTGCGAGGTTTGCGCTCTAAAAGAATATAACCCTCCCATACCTCATCTTCCAATTTCTCTCTCTATTTCCCCCTCTCTTCCTACAACCACCACTTGTGCTCCAAAAGAATATAATCCTCCCATACCTCATCTTTCAATTTCTCTTTTTATTTCCCCTCTCTTCCTCCAACCACTACTCGCCCTCATTAGTGTAAATGCTCACAACCACCATCCTTTCTCCCCACCATAAAACACTCCCTAAGTCACCACGAGACCATATCCCTTTCTCTTTCTCCATCACAAGAGTCCTCTCTCTCTCTCTCTCTCATCAATTATTGCCCACCACCACCACTTATCACCACCGCCACCCATTTTTAACACTTAGATGCATATTACACACTTTATCTCTATCACTTTAGTAAGCTTTGTGCTAATTTATACTTATTGTTGGTTTTGAAAGTACTAGGGTTTAGGATTAGGGATTTATAAAACTTTAAGGCTTTTATGAATTAGGTTAATTAGCTATAAAATACATTGATTTAAGTTGTATTTGTTTTTATTTTTTTAAAGTATCGATGGTCTCGGGTTGTTCTCAATTGTGAATTAGGATTAAGGTAGGATTTAGAAGGTTAAGTGAGGTATTTTTTTTTGACTTGGGTATAAAATATGAAAATTAGTTATGAAATACAATAATTGGGTAGATAATTTTCTTATTTATAAAGAAATTGATGAATTTAGGTTTTCACCGATTATGTTATCATTAGGGTTTAGAGTTTTAAATTATGTATCTTGATTAATCCAACGATATTGATAAATTGGGCTTGGGTTTTATTATATTGTTTAATAAAATGTCTTGTACTATTGGAATACTAAGCTTATATGGTGGTACTATTATCAATACCGAGAATGATATAACTTATAATAGAGGGAGTAATGAGTCCCTAACTACTACATTAGATATGTCTCTTAATGAGATATCTAAAATATTATATGATCGACTTGGTTGGAATGCACCTAAAATCAAAGTTGAAATTACTTGGACGATGATGCAAATTAGGTTTGTTCAATTGATTATGTTGGTGTACCCATCTATAGTAATGGAAGTTTGAATTCAATGTTTGGATTTGCTAGTATTAATGGGATGAATATCCTATAGTTGTACTTGAATAGCAAACCTAGACGAGAAAAATTCTCTAGTATAGAGTTGACTTAGATGTCAAGTAACACTCAAAGGACCACGTAAGTATCGTATGTAGCTGATCCATTTGGTTTAGGTGGTAATGCAAGGAAACAAATATCGACACAAGAGATTATTGATATGAAAGCTCAGTTGGACATGTCATTTGCTCTATATTGCTATAAAGAGTCCGAACCAAATAATAAAGAAGATTATTGTCATATTGATAGAGTTAAGGAGGATATGGAAGATGGGGAAATTAAAGTTGATGGGGAAGATGAGATTGTTGAGCTAGATGAGCCAATTAACCAATTCATGGAGCTTTCTACTCCTTTTATTTTTGGTTGTGAGTGGGAATGCATAATACGAATGCAATGATTGGGCTATGAGTCATAGGTACTCAGGATTATCGAGTGATCAATTGGAGATTGAAAAAAAATTCAGAGATAAGTCTAAATGTATTACTACAATTAAGCAATGACATATCAAGAATTCATTGCAGTACAAGACTATCGTTAAACTAAAACTTATATGTAGTTGCAATGCATTCAAGAACCAATATGTAAATGGTATTTGCACAGGGGATATTGTTAGAGGTCTGATTTATGAGAGATTTCAAAATTAAAAGGGCCAAACATATGTCAAAACCCACTAGTTTTACAATTCCAATCGTCCGATTAACTTAGATCTCAATTGCTGAGGTGATGTTGACAATTATGAAAAAAAATATAAGTATGAGTATTGCATATATTCAACCTACTATAGAGTGGGATTATAAGTATGACATCTCATATTAAAAGGCATCAATGGCTAAGTGTAAAATATTAAAGTGTTTGTTTGGTACGCTGAAGAGTCATTTCAAACCTTACTTATAATGCTATTAACTATTAAAGATCCAAATCCAGGAACACATGTGGATTGGGATCATAAAATGGTTGATGAGAATAAATAAATATTTAGGAGAGCATTTTTGGCTTTTGATGCTTCAATAAAAGGGTTTCAATATTGTTGTCCTCTATTTACTATTAACAACACTTATCTATATGATAATTAAAAGGTAAATTTTTTTATTGTAGTAGCTTACGACGCTAATAATAGGGTTTATCTATTATGTTTTGCTATTATCAAATAAGAGACTAATAATAACTAGAGATAGTTTTAGATTTGCTTTGTTAGTATGTAACAGGTTGTGTATTAAATCAGATTGATGTACTATGATTAAGAATGTTATGGCATAGATATTTCCCAAGCTTGTTGGGTATTATCAATATTATTCGTGATATTTCGTGGGTAACTTCAACACTAGGTTAAAAAATATAGCCTTGCAAGATATGTTACATATGATGTGTATAAATCCTTCAAAATAGAAATTTGACATTTTATATGATGATTTGATTAAAACAGATGACACGACCAGAGCATGGTTAAAAGTTTGACCTAAAGAGAAATAGGCATTCCTATATGATTTGGTTGATCGTCGTTATGATAATATGATGACCAATTTGTGTAAGAGTTTTTAATAATATATTTAACATAAATAATAACTTTTTAAAGAAGGTTTTGGTTAATTATCATAACCTGATTCTTAATTTAGTGTGTATTTGACATTGTGATAACTTTTATGGTTGCGATTTGAAAAAATCAGGTTTCAGAAAAGCTATAAATTGTCTCAAACTCAAGTTTTGTTTTTCACAATTTGATGAAAAACAGGTTAAAGCAATGAAAACCAAACAACTTTGAAGTTGTGTTTAGTTTAAAGGCATTTCCAACCGCACCACACCACATGATAATACCAAATATAACCTTAATGATCAAATTAAATGGAAGTGGGACAACATTCATCCAAAATATAATAGTTTAAGTAAATAACTAATTAAATTAATAATACAAATCTCGATGTGTTTATACTTTAACTTTATTAGTTCAAAAGGAAGAACTACCATTAAAAAATTGAATTTAAACCATTAAATATCTTGGCTTAAATGGTAAATACATATCCTTTATTTGAAAAAAAACAAGTTTTTATCATTTTGATTCTACTATAAAAAGAGATTATAAAAAAATAAAAATTTCCATAAATATATCAATCTCATTATCACAATGTGAATGACCTTACTAAAACAATTATAGATGTTATCTGTAATATTTTGACTTAGAAAGATTAATTGACATACAATTATTTGATTTAGAAAGCTTGATGTTGAGAAATTGATTGATAGACAATTAGTTTTACATAGTTACCCTTTTAGAGAGATTGTAATTATGTTTTATAAATGTTTATAAGATGTAATTATGTTAAGACTTGATTATTTAAAAAGAAGAGATCCTTATTTGAGAGAAATTCATACCATTTTAACATGGTATAACAACCTAAATTCTAGATTTTATGCTTAACTATTAGGGTTAGTATTTTTTTTCGAGGTTGAGTTGTGGGATATTTTCTAGGATTACTTTATAAAGACTTCTTAGTTTGGGGCTATAGACAATTTTTGGGTGTAGAGAGATTTTGTTTTAAATGGATATCATAGCGACATGGCTAGATAATTTGGAAAGTTTTCATTATTGGTAGTTCAAAGTTTATATATATATATATATATATATATATATCAAGGTCTATTTTATCACAAGTTTAGTTCTTTTCTTCTAATTTATCATGAAAAACAATTCATTTTAATGAAAATAATCACTTTACTTACGAGTTTCATTTCAAGATATTTGTGAAGGGAAAATAATTATGGGGTGATGCAGGTGGTTTATCTAAAGCTCCCACTACACTCAAGGATATTGATTATTGAAAGAGCAAGGATGCTCGTATTATCTCTATGTTATTGGGTTATATTAAACATATATGGTGAATAATTTTTTATTATTGACTACTGCTATAGAGATGTGAACTTATCTTTGGAGTATATATTCTCAATATAAAACTTTCTAAAATTTTCAACTAGAGTTAGAAATTGGTAATTATTGCCAAGGTAATCTTTATATTGAACAATTCTGTTATGGATTTCTTAATTTTTGGAGTGAACATTCTAGGATAATTCATTCTACCATTTCTAATAAGACCTTAGTGGCACTAGAAGTTGTCTATCATGAGAGCCAAATACACTAGTTTAGATGAAACTAAAACTACAATTTGAGATTGCACATGATAGCTTAATCAACCAAAATCTTGTTTCGTATTCAGAGATTTCTTAAAAGGATTATTATGTAAAGAATAATATTTAGTCACTTAACTTGGTCTTAATTTAGAAACTATGATGTTTGGGATGATTAATGTGGTATATGCTGCTTAATACAAAATAAGATATAGGAGTTTGGACATATTTTAAAGCACTACAATAAGAAATTTTACAATTATTGCAAAAAAGGCAGGCATATAATTTAAGATTATCAAGTGCAATATTAAAATCAACACACTCTAGCCCCTCATAATACAACCCAGACCATTTTCACAATTGCCTCCTTTGTTTCTTCTCTGGACTAGTAATCTGTAAGCATTTTTTCATCCCATCTCAAATCTGAGATGGTCTATAATAGATGATTGTTTCTACCTTTCATATACAAGGTAAAGGGAATCTACTTATTTTTTGTTGGTTGTTTGACTCTGCAACTTTTAATCATATGACTAGTAGTATGAATGCTTTACATAATGTTCATAAATATTAAGGGGAATCTACTTATTTCTTTTTGATTTTTGACTCTGCAACTTTTAATCATATGACTAGTAGTATGAATGTTTTACATAATGTTCATAAATATAAGGCTCAATAACTTATTCAAATAACCAATAACAATGCTCTTCTTATCACTGTGATATGAATTTTTTGAGTCTTCCTTTAATAATATTTTGTGTCTCTAAATTTATTTGCTAATTTAATTTATATTGGTCAATTGATAGATAATAATTATAAAATCCATTTTAATCATGATGGTTAAAGTGCTTAAGATAAAGCGTCAGGAAAAATGATAGCAAATGGGCCTCAAATGAGACATTTACTTCCTCTCTAGTTTTTCATTCCTAGATCTTTTTTTTTTCTATTGTACTGAGATAGTTAATTATAGTCATATATAACATAAGAAATTGAGACATCCAAATTCTATTGCTTTCACTTATTATATGAAACATGGTTATTTGGGAAATAAAAAATTGTTTTTACCTTTTATTATGTCCTCTAATTATGCTTCGTGTAAACTTAGTTAAAGTAAGTCTTTATATTTTTCTTCACATGAAAGTCGAGCCTTTACTTGTTTTAAGATCATTCATATGAATAAAGAGTATTCTCCCCCAACGTTCTTGTAACAACCCCAACTTTTAAAACATGTTTCATAAAGATCACTGGTCATGAATAATTGAAAAATACTCGAGGATTTTTTTAAAAATCTTATAATCCATAATTCATGATAACAATTTACCACCTTTAGAGTCATTTAAGATTCTACTGAAATTCCAATAGATTCTCCTTTAAAATTAGACATTTCCATGTGTCGACATTAACAATCTACACACACCATTAAGACTTAATTCATGGTCCAACCATCCTGAACCTTTCCTTTAGCAACACAAACCAAAATTAAACTTTATTTATTCCTCTAAAACCCTTTATTTTGCAATCTATAATTAAGAATATAAGAAACATTGTGAACTAGTTACATGCATTCTTAATTTAATAAACAAGACTAGATATTATGTGAATTTCAAATTTGATAAAAAGAATTCAATAGTTTAATTACTGCATCTTACTACTAGTTTAATTTGCATTACAAAAGTCAGTCATGAAAGAATATTATAAAAAGGAAATTCAGCCTATCCATATGTACATCATCATTACCTAAACAAAAAAAAATACTATAAATAATCTACTGCTCCACTCGGGTCTATGATGAACCTGAAATCAATTTATTATATAATATGAGTACATAATTCAGCAATTGACAAAACAAAACATATACACCTTTATTTCTCATTTCATTAATATGAAATACATTTTAAACATAAATGCACAATCTTTTTCTACTTATGAACTATTTGAATTCATCTAAAGAAGCCATTAATAACCCTACAAGTTAGTCACACAAACATTACTAGCTTTGCTCCGGATAACTAGCCAAATTAAATATCCTGACAACTAATTATATTGACACCATTAGCTCTGTTTCAAACAGCTAGTCAAATTAAGTATCAGTTAATAACAATGATGCCACTAGTTTTATCAGGACAACTAGTCAATCTCATATCTTAGCATTCAGTCATCTAGATACCCCTAGCTCTATTTAGGACAAGTAGTCAATTAAACACCTCAGCTATCAATTTCATTGATGTCATTAGCTTCACTTAAGATAGCTAGTCAATCACATATCCCGACAATCAGTCACCCTAATGTCACTAGCTCAGCTCAAGACAACTAGTCAAATAAATCCTTCCTTAGTATTAATATTTTTATAAATAAGTGCATATTTTAAGAACTTATAGTTAAAAAAACTTAAGAAATCTTTTAAGTATAAAGAAAAAAAATGCAGGGCACCTACCTAGAGCTTATGCATATGTTGCTGCTCCCTGCTACTATCTTATTCCAGTTGTTCCCCTATACCACCAAGGATACAATCTTTATAAAAATACAACCAACATCAAAATTTCATTTTAATTCTTATTCAACCATTATTTTCAAACTAATAGCAAGGAAAATCCTTAAAATTTCATATACACGCATGTTTTCTATATTCGAATCCATTCCCATAGATTTAATTATTTAAATTCTCAATTTAATAATAATTTTAAAGGACCTATAAGCTATGATTTTGGCCCCTTCCCCTTTCTTTTTTCTTTTTTTTTAAAAAAAAACTTTAAGGTTTGTCTCCTTAAGTTTCCATGCCAATTTTCTAATTATCCAACCATTTTACATCTCACCAAACACAAGTCAACTCAATCATTATAACAACTAAGTTAACCAAACTCATCCTTATTTATTAGCTTAAGTTGAATTCCACATCAAGAAGAGTATGGATTCTCATTCATGTTTTCATGAAATCAATTTCATTCTCAATCATCAAACCTATTATGTAATTTTTTTCATGTAATCAACTCTCCACCCAATCATTAATTTCATCATATAACATAGTTAAACATCAATTTCATGTTAATTTGAACTAAAAATCTTAAAACTACTCTCACTAGTTTGACCGAATTACCTATACAAAAGGGAACATAATTTTTTTCTTTAATTTTTCATAATTCACACATTACCCATTCTTAATTCATACCCAAGAATATGATTTTAAACAAAGAATACCATTTCAAACATCTCAACCTATAAAACTCAACATTCTATAATGTACACATTACTACCTAAGCTTCAAAACATGTCGAAATCATAATCAATCATGGTGGAAGTAATTCTTACCTCCTAATCATAAGAAATAAAAAAGAAATTGACAAGGAAACCAACCTTTTTTCACTTTTTCTTCTCTTTCTCTCTCTAACTTCCAACACCTCTATTTCCAAGCTTTATAACCCTTCTAAAACTTGAAACCCCTTGCTTTAATCCTAAAAAACCCCTTTTAGAACTTTTATCCAAGGTTTTTAGGCATTTTTTATGGAAAAAATCAAGTGAAAGATGAAGAAGAAGCTTTCCCCTTCTCTTTAGCTTGTTTGGCCAAAGTGGCATCTAAAGGAAGCCAATGCCACATATTTGTATCTCATAGTTCTTGATATTTGTAACAATGCTAGTACATATATCTAGTTCAAGTATTTTTTTTAACCAGATACCCCGTCTCAGCTCACTTTTAAAATATCGTACATATAGGTTGTATTTTCAATATTTTTATTATCACTGTAATATTTTTTTAACTAGGGTTTACATTTCTTGCCCATACACTCAACAAAATAAGGATGTAGAGTTTAAGAATCTTCATTTTTAGATGTTGTTCGCACCTTGTTTAATTGACTCTTCTATACCACTTAGATTTTGGATATAAGCATTATCTATGACTGTTTATTTGATTAATTGTCTTCTCTTCTAAGTTTTCAATTTTGATTTGCAATATTCTCGCTTATTTGGTGTTACTTCTAAGTATAAGTTTCTTCGTATATTTGGTTGTGTTCAAGGGTGGAGGCATGTAAAGGCTCAGGTGGGCTCTAGCCCAGGTCAAGATTTTATCAATATTTTTTTACTAGTTTTATGTAAAACAAATTTTTAATTGTTGATTGAGATATCAAACAATTTTAAAAATTTATGTAGAGCCTTCTAATATAATGCTTTAACTTGGGTTAAAATTTCAGAATTTTTGAGAAATTCAGAATTTGATAAAAAATTCACACTTTGACTAGTTTTACGTTATTGGGTGTAATTTTCAATCCGACCATCAGATTGAGTTGAAATTTTATGAGGGATCTTAAAATATATTGAATAAAATCTGGTTAAAATTTTAGGATGAACAGAGTTTGATAGTGCTAACAAAAAAAAAGATCATCAAATACATGCAAAACGACTCATTAAGGGTAAAATAGTTATTTGCCATTAAAAAATAAAACAAATCAGTTCTTCCTTTGTTTTATATGTTGCCGACTAGGCAGAAGCAAAATAAGAAAAGAAAAAAAAGAAAAGGCAAGAGAGAAAGAGAGAAAAGTAAGGGAAAAACGTAAAAAAAAATAAATAAGAAAAGTGAGGAAGAATCAAGTGAAGGAAGGAGTAATTGAAATGGGGAAAAAATTTAATTACTTTGTTTTTCAGTTGACATGAGATTGTTATTTTATCCTGATTAGAGGTTGTTACAATATCGATTCAAATTCGATTATAGATGAATTATATTATATTCCACAAAACATGGAAGGATGTAACTTCAATAGTGAGTTTATTTTTACTTTCACTTTAATTTTATGTACTTTTAAATTTATTTTTTAATATTTTGGGTAGTTTATTTGAATTAAAACTTTACTGTTAACTTTAAAAATTCATATACATAAGTTTATAATTTATCTTAAAAAAATTATATATTTATTTAATAGCTCAATGCAGAAAAAATTCCTAACTCCGCCCTTGGTTGTGTTTGTTTTGTTCACTTACCATATACTGAATAACACAAATTTTCTTCTCAATCTTATTTGGTGTGCTTTTCCAAGATATAGTAATATACATAAAATGGTTTGTGTTTTATGAATCGGTTGCTAATAAACTTTATATTTTTTAAAATATGATCTTCTTTGAAAATCAATATTTTTTTCAGTTTTCAACTTCTTATGATTCCTATTTAGTTTTGTTTTCTATTTTTTTATGACATGTCAAGTTCTATTTAACATTTTAAGTTAAGTATTGTGTATCAAATATGTTATCCATTAGTCTTATTGCATGACGTAACCTCAACACTTGATCATGTTCTTATTGAACCTCATCGGTTATCTTAGATTTTACATCATTTGGATAGATATGGGTTCTCTCATACAAACTCCTTTTAATACTACCATTACATCTAAGTCTTGCTCTTAAGCTTTTAATGAAGCATGTTAGAAGCAAGCTATATAAGAAGAGCTTCAGGCTTTTTAAGACAATCTCACATGTGATATTATTCCTTGTCTTGATGGCGTCAAACTTTTTATCTGTAAATGGGCTTATACCATAAAGTTATGGCATGATGGTTCTGTTGCAAGGTATAAAGCTTGTTTGGTGGTTTTTGGCATTATGTGCTTGATTTGAGAAGTTCATTCTACTCTTTTTTATTTTAATTTTATTCAAAGTTAGTTTGACTCCTCTCTTTCCCAAAACAATTTCTATTAGGATTATTGTACTTCTTGTATATATGGATGTTATTGTTATTACAAGGTTTGATTCTTAGTTGATTGAGCAACTACAAACACATCTTAACATTTCATTTCATATTAAAGATCTTGGTAACCCTACAATATTTTATTGGTCTTGATGCATACCCTTGTCAAACTGACACACTTTTACATCAATATAAGTACACTCAAAAGCTTCTCACTGTAGTTAATCTTCAATCCATTAACTTGGTCCTTATATAATGAAGGTCAACTTGAAGCTACAACAAGATGATGATAAGTTATTATATGATCCCTTATTGTATTGGTAGCTAGTAAGGAGTTTGAATTATTTGATAATTACTTAGCCTAATATTTCTTTTACTATACAACAAGTTAGGCATTTTATGTAGGTTCCTTACCATTCTCACTTACTTATAATATGACGTATCTTTTGTTATCTTAAATGTATTTTTAGTCGTGAATTATTCTTTACAGTTGATAAGTTTTATTGATGTAGATTGAGTTGGTTTTTCTAATACTCGTCATTCAGTTATTGGCCAGTGCATATTTATTGGTGATGATCTTATTTCTTGGAAGAGTAAGAAGCATGATCGAGTTTCTAAATCCTCAATTAAGTTTGAATATCATGCTATGTTATAAGCATGCTTTAAGATTGTTTGACTTCGGGGTCTATTAGGTGAACTTGGTATTCCTTAAATTACTCTTACTTCTCTTCATATTGATAACACAAGTGCTATTCAAATTACTGTCAATCTGGTCTTTTATGAGCGAATCAATCATATTGAAGTAGATTGTCATTCTATTCATGAAATACTTTACCAACACGTGATTACTTTCTTTTACATTTTCACTAAGTTCTAGACAGTTGATATGTTTACCAAGATCCTATCTCGTCATCGACATCAATTCATTATTAATAAATGGATGCTTCGAGATCCATAAACATCAATTTTAGAGGAGTTGTTGGTATAATATCTCGATTTAGAGAGTTTTATCTAGGAAGATTAATTAATAAGCAATTAGTTATGCATAATTATTTTTTAGAGAGAGATTGTAATTATAATCCAATAATGATTGTAAGATATAATTATATTAATACTTGACTAAGTGAAAGACAATCATACCATTTTGACAATAGGCTAAGACTAGCTCAAAATGCCAGCAACTAAAGAGCAAAATTAACAACCATCCTCGTACTCGGAATCTTCAAAATTTAAATGGTTGTTTAGAACTTAATTATTTAAATTCCACAAACCAACTAAAAACCATGAAACCATATGGAGCTTTATCAAAATCTTCATAAATTTAATAATGTATTTTGTTTTTTTCAATTGAATTCAAATGGTTGTTTCGAGATATCCTAAACCAATTTGAAAAAATAATAATCCTAAGCTAATATTTATAAATTTGAATATAGAAAGCTGTAGACGTTACCTATGCAACACCTCATGTTTCCTTGTTCATCATGAACTGTACCCAGAATTTGAGGCATTATTGTCCACCTCAAAAAACAAGATATAAAGCACTTTGGTGTTTTATAGGCTATGTACATGGAACAAAAAGTTGTAGGTCCATGTTGCCC
>Ga0325410_1007373_pt1 | contig 12015 bp, 5 predicted proteins | sample PopdelMetagenome_16_FD_206182 | JGI IMG/M metagenome (GOLD analysis project Ga0325410, IMG submission 206182) | Populus deltoides microbial communities from Bellville, Georgia, United States - Xylem-PdIQD-R3 | ecosystem: Host-associated > Plants > Phyllosphere > Stem > Wood/Secondary xylem... | reverse complement strand
TGGCCGGGTCGGGTCGGGACCGTGGTTTCAACATCGAAGAAAGCTATCTCTGTTTTGTTTTCCATCTCCTCGCTCCCTCTATTCGGATCACCCTTTCAAAAAGCAAAGAGAGGGTTTGGGTTCTCTCGCTATCGCTCTGCCTGTGGATAGATATAGGGAAGGGAAATGGGTCTTTGCTTCTTAGGGTCGGTTTGCTTCGCAGGCTTAACAAAGTAAAGCACACTTGAAGCTGGGTGTTTAGCCCATGTTCTATTCAAAGAATATACTCGTTCCCCTTTCATTGCTTTTCCTATCCCCTTGTCTCGCGCTGCAAGCTTTCGATTCAATGGAACTTTTTACTTTTACTCTTTATAATAATAACTCTTTTTATTATTATTATTATTATATATAATCAATTGTTTAATGATTTATCTATATTATTATATTCTCATCTATGTGTTTTTCATATTCATTATACTTATGTTTGTTTGTATTCTTTATATTTTATTTAAATAAAAATATTATTTAATTTATCACTTCATTTCGTGATGTTATTATTAAAAAAATATTTCATTTAAAAGTAAAAATACTTAAATAATTTAAAACTAAACTCCTATATAGTATCTTAATGTGGGTTAATCTAGTTTAAGAAATGTTTTTTTTTTAACTTTATATACTATCAAATAAATATTCAATGCACATCTTAAATTGAAGTTGTGAGATCACTTGGTTTTGCTCATATTATTTGATAAATATTTGCATAAGTGATAATAAAGATTCAATTTATATTTTTAATTTTTAATAGATTACAAAATATTATTTGATAAAACTATGTATGTTATATATATATATTAAAACGATTATAATACAATCAATAATAATGTCTTGCAATGAACAAATCAAAATTTATTTTAGTGTATTTTTTTGACAGAAAAAACTTAAAAAAATAAGAAAATAAAATTCTTGATTAGTATAAAGGTACTTCTATCTATATTAGTACTTGCATATGGATACCGGTTTTTTTTTCTTTTATTATCCTTTAATCCATCACGATTTTTCTTCTTTTCTCAAATAAAGAACGATATTTTTAAATTCATTTTTATATTTTAAAAAACTATTATAAGTCATGCATATATAAATTTATATTCAAAAAGTTTTATTACTCGGTCATTTTATTTATTTTGAACATCACATATGATAGCCAAACACCAATTACCATAACAATGTTAGAAATATTTTGATTGTCCCTCATGTTATGGACAATGTGTTTGGCCAATGGATTTCTAATTTGGTACTGATGACTTTTTTTTTTCTTTTCCTCGATTTCCGTGCATAACTCTCTAAATTTTCAAAGTAACTCTTTGATTTATTTTTCTTTTAGACTTCATCCCTCTGCTTTTGATTACTGTTTATTTTATTTGAAATAATTTATAAAATTAAAATTTGTTTTTAATTTCATCCACCTTCGATTTTTTAATTTGTTAGATTTAATTGATCCTTATTCTTTTGATTACTATTTTTTTTGTTTTAAATTTTTTTTTAAGTAAATTTTTAATTGTCAGGTTCATCCATTCTATAGGGTAATCTTGACCTTATTATCTAGGTCACAGGTTTGAAAGGTTAGTTTAAGTTGACTTAAGACTTTTTTTAGGTCTTTTTTTTTGCAAATAAATTTTTTTTTTAATTTTATCCTTTAATATTTTAATTAGGCTTTGTTATTTTTTTTTTCTTTTCTATAGGGTTATCACCTAGGGTGACTCCATATGTTGTATCACAGATTTAATAGGTTAACCTAGAGTGACTTAAGCTATTTTTTTTGTTTGATTTATCTACTGTTATTGTCTATTTTCTACTATATTATTAAATCAACTATACTTACTGAATCCAGTCAAGTCAATAACCTAACTTTCATATCTATCTTGCTTCTTTAAAAAAGCTATTGTCGCTTGAGCATCTTATTTTTTATGGTGGAAAATTTTTGGTCCGGCCTGTGGCATAGCACGAATTACCAATCTAGTCTCAACTACAAGTCTTAAGCAATTAAGTGGGGCATGTATAATGATTTTTATTCTAATTCTCTTACACACTTTCTCAAGTAAAAATCTTTTTGTGTTTGAAACTTGCACAAGCTCATACTATCTTGTTCTAGTTTTTTTTTATTATTATTCAAAGAGAATATAAGTGGAGAGATTCGAATTTGAGACTGTTTAGTCATTAAAGCTCTGATATAGTATCAAAAAATCATATCAATCCAAAATATTAAGTTGTTAAGTGAAAACCAAAACTAGTTTCATATTAATTATATAACAAGATACATAAATTAATAATAACTCACACAAGATAGCCTGGATACCTTCAAAAACTTTAACTTGAACCACATAATGATCAAGCTACAAGTAAATATAGCTATGAATAACAATTTCACTAGTCAAATCAAGCTACAAAGATAGCCAAACAAAGCTTAAGAAGAAAATGGTGAGATTAATAAAATTAAGCTATAAAATAGCTTGATATACAAAAATCATGAGTGAGCTGCCAGATAACTTAACTTTTTTTTACAAACAAATTTTATACTCAACATAAATATTTTTCAATTAACTTTTAGTAATTGAGCTCAGTTAATAATTTTTTTTTTTAGAATTTAAGGATCAAATCCAAATATTCAAGCTATAATAAGGATTAAACAAGAAAAGAACAAGGCATGTTCAATTCTTTTTTAATAGTTTTTCTACATAACACAATAATAAATTGTAACATGATTTGATTTTATTATTAGTATTGTTACTTGAGAAAAAAAAATTCTAACAAATTTGTATTCTTATTTAATATAGTTTAACCTTCATTAAGTTAAATATTCTTTATAAATAGAGAAGTATTCTCAATATATTTTTTGGACATTTAAGTTACTAGAATGCTCATTCATGAAGCACTTGATGCTTTTATTATGCTTGATTAAGCCTTTAACTATGCAATAAGATAGTTTGAACTTCTATGATTTAATATTAAGTTATTAAATAAAGTGAAAATTTTTAAAGATATTCAAAATTTCTTGTTTTACTTTTTATAAAAATGAATCATAAAACCTAAAGAAAACAGGTTATTTTGATAAATAAAAGAATGTTAATGTTAAGCTATAAAATAGATTGACTTAAACCCTAAACAAAACAAACATAAAATAACTTATAATATCAAGATACCAAATAATAATTTGGTTACCAAGTTATCATTCTATATTAAATCAATAGATAACCTAGTACTTTTAAAGGAAACCCATTAGAGATCTCCATTTAATATTGAACCCGAACTACTTGTTAGTCTCACCCAAATTACACGTAGGCTTCAACTTGACTAAGATTTATTTGTTCATGATATACTCTAAGGTTACAAAGTGACCATACATCTCTAATACCATCAAATTACCATGAAAATTATTATATTTATCAAGTTATTCTAAGGTTACAAAGATTCCTATAGAGCAAGTTCAATGATTACTCTAATTTGACCATAACAAATGCTAGTAACAACATGATGTTCATATACTTCAATAACTTCAGATTTAAAAGCATTAATGATAAATACACTAGGCTCATAGTAGAAATTGAAATTGTTGAGGCATAATTTTAGTTTTCACAAGATTTTTAGCAAAGAAGACAATGAGAACATTGTTGTGTTTATTAGTACCCTTGATAAAAGATGTGTTTGATTGAAGATTTAGAGAGACATGTAATGTGTATGAGATGTTATTAAATGAAATTTTAGTAGAATAAATTGAATTAGATATGGGAAGTTGATATTATACTATTTTTAATAATTTTGGGTATTTTTCTATGCTTTGAAGGGTTTTTTTTTTTATTTTCAAATCATTATAAATTCAAAATCTTTTGAGTTCTTTATTATTATTTTTTCTTGTTTCAATGTGTAACTTTTTTAAAAAATTCAAAGTATGGGGATTGGTGTGTAACACTAAATAATTAATGGATTAAAGTTATTCAACATTCCATTATTATATCAATTTAGTCAAAACATTCTCTCTACATGAAAAATTATAAAATTGACCCCTTTATCACCCAACCTAAATAATTTTCAACCTAGTTTTAATGGGCTTAGACATGTTTAACATCTAACTGGCTAGCAATTAGTCAAATGATATTATTCAGGTTATAACTCATGTGATAAAGAGGTTAATTATAGTTTTTTTTTTCCATGTAGATGATCTGATCTAGCCAAATCGATAAGGTGCAAGTATACCTAATACTTTTAATCCAATACCTAATAAAACTAAACCAGAGAATGAAAATTTAATACACTTGAACAATCTTACTCAAAATGTTTTTATATAAACATTAACAAAAAAAAAACTAAAAAGTATGGCTAAATCACTATAGCTACACCCATAAAATAATATTCATTAGAATTATTTTATTTTATTTTTGCTTTTTTTATTTAGTTTTTGTTTTTCAATTTAACCCTTCCACAACTTAACCTTCTCTTTTGTTTTTTAAGGAAATGCAACCCTGACCATCTTGTAGTTTGGTCTTTATTTCACTTTGCAATCAATTTTTTTTAAATTACATTTTACATCCTAGATCAAAGAAGATAATGAAATGACCATAATGCCCCCATAAATATTAAATTAGAAATAATGTTCATTACCACACAACTCATTCTTTCTCTTCGACCTTATCTTCTCTCCCTTTTCATGTTCTTTTTATCACCTTTTTTTTATCAAACACAAATCTAGAAGGAAAAATGAAACACAAATTCATCATCTTAGATAAAATCAAACATAAACTCTCCTTTACACACCTTTTATGTTACCTTTTCTTCTCATGTTTTGGTGTTAAAATCGATTTCTCATCTGAAACTCAACATCAAAAGGCATATTTCAATTGTTTTCTTGAATTGAGATTTCAAAATATATTGATAGTGTGTTTTGTTATTGTTAAATAATTAGAATATAGGTTTTGTTTTATTGGTTTAACAAAAAGAAATCAACAAATCTATTGCCCCTTTTGATTTTTCTTTGTTCAATCAATCATAAATTGTCCTAAAAAAATCATTTGTTTTTGTTTAATAGATAAATTTCATACACTAAAACATGTTTTAGAGAGTGAGAAAGTAGTCAATTGAGTTTTATTAAAACAACCCTAAATTTAAAAATTAGAGTTATTATTTATAAAACCTTAATTTTTAAATTAGTATTTAGTTTGTGTGTACTTGTTGATTAAACATTATATTTCTTTGGTTAGAACAACCATATTTTGCTGATTTAGAGAGATTGGTTAACACATATTGGTATGATTAGAACAACCACCTTTTGCTGCTTAAACTTTAATTAAGTTGAAAAATAGTAGTTTAATTTAGTTATACATGTCTGTCAAAAGACATGGGCTAAAGTTGATATGAACCCATATGATAAGAACCCTAGAACCTATATACTAAAAAGAAATAACCCAAGAAAGCTAAAATCAAATTACAATAAAGAACTCGACATAATGATTGTATGAACCAAGATTTCAACAAATAACACTCACCAATAAAACCAACAAGTTAGCAAAATTTATATTGCAATTTTCTCAAGTATTGAATTCAATAATTGTAAGTTTCAAATTTTAGGCAGTAATAAAAAAAATACGATTTTAACTCTTTTTTTTCCTCACTAATTCGGCATTAGCCTTTTTTTAAAAAATACTATTACTAAAAAAATCAAGACTTAAAAAAACAAACAAACGACATGAAAAGTTAAAGATAGATAGATAGATAGATAAAACCTTATTTTAAAGCCTTACTCTTATACCAACTGATGCGAACTTGAAGGGTAAGAATCTTTGAACCCACTACGAAATTGACAAAAATTTTTGGAAAGCTAAAATCAAATTGCAAATAAAAACTTTAACCCAAAGATTACCTATATTAGAGAACCAAAAGTATTAGATGAAGCTTTGACGTATTGATTATAAGAATCAAGAATCAAAAGTATAGGAAAAATGTCACAAAGTCAGAATTCTTTGATAAGTTCAATAAAGTTCATTGAAGAACTAAAAAGCAAGAGTTTTGCTTATAAAAACACACCGGTTTATTAATCTTTGTTTTAATTATTGAATTTATGGTAGCATTATAAGAAAAATTATATTAAGTTTTAGAAACTGCTAAATCAAATTATAAAACAAAAAAAAAGAAAAAAGAAATTGCAAAATGAGTTTTTTTTATCATAAACATTGAAATTGCACAAAATTAAATTCAACATTATTAAGAAATTTACAAGTCATATAAGTTTGAATCCAAATATTTAATATTGGTTTTGGATTATTTGAAGTCTACTTTAGTTTGGGGTTCATAGAGTCATTCTTGAATTTTGTTTTGTTTTTATTTTGTTTTTTTTATTCGTATCTTCTTTTATTTCATCTTCATTTTTATTATTATTATTTTTATTGTTATCTATCTTGAATTCTATTTGTTGATTGTTATGAAACTAAAATTTTTTGGTACTTTTGATTAGTTCCTTAAAGAACTAAAGAGGAGAGCAATAGAGGTAAAATGCAAAAATATGAGACTATTATCATGAAAAGCTAAAATTTTGAGTGAAAAATGAGTGGAGTAACATGTATTAAGTGTATACATGTGAGACATGTGTGAGGATTTTTTTTTTATCACTAATGTAAAATTTAATATTCAATTATGTCTTTCAAAGATGGATTATCACCTACGAAGGAAAGGGAAAACTTGTTTTTTGTGTTACAGGTTTTGCAACAACAATTTCAAAGGATGAATGTGAGGTTTGGAGAGGTTATGACATTATCGATAAATAAAATGCCATGATTTCTAGTTTATAAAATAGACGATATCAAAAGGTTCTTAATACAAAGAGGTAAGAGAAAATAAGGCTGCAAACCATGAATGTTGATGATGAAAAAAATCTTATAAAAGATTCTTTAAGACTAGCAAGGATGAACAACTTACAATGTTTATTAAGAAACAAATAAACTACTTGATGAATGAGAAGTTACAAACCAATGCCAATAAGTTACAAAACAATCAATGGTGGTTTAAAGATGTTAAGTTTTAAAACTAATAATAGGAAGGTTGAAAGCTTCTTAGGTTTTTATGACTTATTGGAAAAGAGAATAGGAAAGAGTTCATATAGAACTATTGAACCAGTATTGATTTCATGCCAAAACCTAGATCATTCACCGGAGGATAAAAGAGAAATCAAGCATTAAGAGGAGAGTAATAATGATGTTTATAAAATTTAAGATTGCACTGCAAAATATAAGATAGGTTCTAAGATTTATGATAATTCTAAAGTTCTTTCACTAGACAATTAAAGTGAAATAACCAATGAACTTGAAAAGAATAACAAGAATAATGAATGTCAAATGGATAATTCCAATTTGAATTTGGAAAGGCTTATATGAATAGGATGAGGACGTTAACAAAAGTTTATTAGTTTTTGAGCATTTACAAGCTGTATTAGCTAATGACCATGGCAAAATAGATCTTTGAACTAGTTTTATAGAATAATATAAGAGTTTTTTCAAGAGCTTTAAGATGAGAGAATACAATGAGTTGATAGGAGGAAAGAAAGAAAAGAGAGACCACTTGTGAATAATATCTTTGGTACTAAAAACCTATGCAAAATAGTGTTTTTGATTCTTTGTTGCAGGATTATATAGATTTATTACCCACAGATGGTATTCCTATTATTGATTCAAGTACAAATCATTTCAAAGAAAGAGGGAATCATGAGAATCAACTAGCATCATAAAAGGATCTGTTACAAGTGCTAATTGAACCAATTATAAGGTTTAAAACTAAAAAGATCTAATAAGAATTGATTGGTCTAATTCAAGATGTTTGTGTTAAAAATTTATAAATCTGTCAAACTGGATCTTTGTGTATTGTTTGGGCTATATTTGACGTCACATGTGGGATTTTGCTACTAATGTAGTTGGGATAGAAATTAAATATCTCAAGTTTTCCATCTATATATGGTAAGCCCATTAACTCATCTAGATAAGAAAGAACAAAGTATTTGAAGTAAGGCTTAAAATCTGCTAACAAACAAGGCAATGATTTAATTACACGTGGAATCATTATTTTGAAGGAATTCTTTACTTTCCAAGAAGATCAATTAGGAAACAATCTTATTTTTGCAAGGATTCCTAATGCAGCAACAATCCTTATTATTCAAGGACATTATAGGTAGTTTTGGGCTTATTTTATATAATGCTCAGGTTTATGTTAACAAATATAAATCACAATTTGACAATTAGATTGGGCTGAAAATATGTCAGAAGATTATAAATGTTTTGTTTTATATGAAGTTAAAAATTTCATAATAATCAGAGTTCGAAAAGGTTTTGCAATAAAGCCATTAAATTTTTTCCACCATGAACTCAATTCTCTAAAGTCTGTTACGTATATGAGATAGAAATTATGTATTCATACTTCTACTAGTTCTTGTTTCTTTATCTACTATCAATATGAATTTTTGGCGTAAAAAAGGATAATAATTTAAGAAGTTGAGATTTTAGATAATAAATATCATGGAATTTTCTTAGGATTTAAACCGGGTTCCATGAACCCAACATAGAGATAACTTGAGTTTGTGATATGAAATGATCAACTTAGAGTTATCAACTTATCAAACAATTAAGAATGACAAAAATACACCAACTAGACTTTAGAATGATTAGATTATAAATAGCAATCAGGGTTTAACTCATCGCAGTAAATTTGCATGCACTCAATAGATAAACTACCAATAATTTAAACACAACAGACCTAAGTAATTTAAGATAAAATTAGCAATGTAGATTATCTCAGATAGGATGCTTTAGACCTTTTATTTTTTAATTTTTTTTTTCAGTTTCATCTTTAAATATTTGTTTTGTTTGAGAATTGAGCTTCATAATTTTTTTAAAAAATTTGCTTTATGTAGAGTTATTCTGGTCTCATGATCTATGTCGCGAGTTTAACAGGTTAGCTTGAGTTGAATTAGGTTGTTTATTTTTGTCATTTTTTCTACTTTATTTTTTTTCGATTTCATCATATAATAGTGGGTTAGTTAGAAATTGAAATTTATAATTTTTTTTCGAATTGCTTTTTATGGGGTTATTCCAATATCATGACCTAAGTTGCAGGTTTGACAGGTTCACCCAGATTGACTCAGGTATTTTTTTTTGTCATTTGTTTTTTAAATTTAATTGTTTAACATTGAATTGATTACAAATTGACTTTCATAATTTATTTTAATTTAATTTCTATAAGTTTATCATAATCTCATAATATAGGTCATAGATTTATCAGGTTAACCCGGGTCGATCCAATATGATACCGTCTCAATAATTAAAAAAACATCATCCAATATGTTTCATATCAATATTTAAAAAGATATTGTCTAACATGCATTATATTTTGAGTTTATAATTGATTGTTTTATTAGAAAAAACATGATTTTTTTAATTAGAAAACACATTATCAATGTTTGGATATTTTTTATGTTAAAAAATTAATCCAACTTACAACAAAGTATAGATCAATAATCTAGTAAAATCTATAAAAAAACAAGAATGAAATCTAAAATTATGGTTAGTAAAATCTATAGAAAACAAGAATGAAATCTAAAATTATGGTTTGAACCAAATGGATATGAGATAAACACATTTACTGAAAATAACGAGATAAATATCAAATATACTTCAAAACTAATAGGGTATTAATAATTTTTCACTTAAACTAGTTTTTGTCAAAGAATTATCTCAACCCAATAGCTTAAGCTATTAGGTGAGGTCCCATGATATGATTTATATTATTCTCTAACACACTTCTTCAAGTGAAAGCCCTTTGGGTTTGAAACTTGCACAGGTCCACATTACCTTGTGTTTATTTTTTATCAAATAAATGGGGATGGTGCGATTCGAACTCGTGACCGCTTGGTCATCAAGGCTCTCATACCATGTCAAAGAACCATCTCAACCCAATAGTTTAAGCTATTAGATGAGGTTCCATGATATGATTTATATTATTCTTTAACAGTTTTTATATTAATTTTATCTCTAAACTATTTTGATTTCTCAATTGAAAATTTTTGATAGAATATATAATGGAAAAATTTTAATTCTGTTGTTTTTTAGGAAAAAAAGCAATACAATTTAGATGAAAATATGGATAAAAATCCTTAATTTAAAATTTTTAAAAATTTAACAATAAAATTAGTATAAAAAATTATTTAATGGTGATATTGAAAATACTGAGTGGTATATTTTGGAGGTTTGTCCTAAAACAAACTCCCCGTAAACGAAGAGAGCCACTCATCGCAGATAAAGCAGGACATCTAAAAAATCCAAGAGGACACGTGTCAACCGCGGAAATTTTGTCCAACATTTTAATTTAGCCTGTGTCTCTAAGCATTATCTACCTAACTGATAAAAAAAGGAAGCATTTTAGTTTTCTTCCTTTGAAGACTCGGAGTTGAGAAATGTCAACAGCAGTAGCAGCATCAGCTTCATTGTGTTCATCAACGCAAATCAATGGCTTCGGAGAAGCGCTTAGGCCTCAGAAAAACCGTCTCTCTCAACCCAATTCAATCGCTACTTTTACCAGGTCTTTGTTCTTTCTTATTTTTGCATTGAAATTTTACTGGGTTTGTTTTGGATCGATGAGTTGAAGGGAGTGATTTAAATTGGGGTTTTCTTTCATGTTTTTTGTGATTATGCTTATCCGAATGAATTTCAGATTCTAAGCTATGTTGGAATTTATCTAATTGAGCTGCTTCAGGAGAATCGTTAACGAAATATGCGTTATCTATGCAATTTTTCCTGGTATTAGATTTGGTTTACCTTTTGTTGTGAACTTGGCAAACTAGAAGCTTGAAATTATAATAGTAAACTTGTGAGTTCCTGATTTCAATTTTGCTAAGTTTTTGAGACTGGTCTCTGCATGACAGCATGTGAGTTCCCGACTTCAATTTTCTGCACAAAAGAGTGTTGTGCTGATGGAAGAAATTTAATTTCTCCAGCCATTTTTCAACCTTTTTTTTAAATGTCCTAGATCACCATGACCATACGTTGATGTTTCCATTAATTATCTTACATCGGTTTTCTATGATTCTGTCACTAGATCATTCCAAGTAGTCTTTGTATAATCCTCATATACAAGTGGGTGTTTAAAGTTCTATCCCAAGCTACAGAATCCCCATTCTTAAGCTTTATATTATCCTCTTTGAAGTTTGCAAATGTAAGAGGTGAGATTCGATTTGCAGGAAGCAGAGGTAGTCTTGCAAGAAAATGATGTATCAATATAGGAATGTGAATGAAAGAAGTGACTGAGGGAGGAGGAGTAGGCTATCCTTAGTGAAAAGTGTTTAGGCTGGTAGTACTAATGTACAGCACTAAGTTGAGTCAATTGGGTTCTTTAGATAGGTATGACTTTGAGAGCAAAGATTCATTGTCTCCAGTAAGTTTCTTAGAGAGAGAAAGTCCAATTGACTCTACTTTTAACTCCAAAAATGGCCAAAAGTCCTCAAATGAGAAAGTGGAGAGGTATTTGTAGGCATAGGATTAGGTGTCACAACCAATGAGATAGTGACATGTGTTGTGAAAGCTAAATGTTTAATGAATTACTTGGTTTCCTTGAGAAGGAACATGTTTTGCACTCTTATTAAATTAGGAAGATCAAGGTTAAACAAGAATAAACTTGACAAACCATGCTTCAAGCTTTCCATGCCATAACTCCGAAGTACTCACTAGTTAGTCAAGGACCTTTCTAGTATTGAAGAATCACTTGCGAGCCTTCTCATTTCCTTGTTCCTTAGAAGTGATCTCCTTCAAGTAATTTTAGAAGAGAGAAGAATGATTTATTTATAACGAAAATAAGCATTCTTATTAAAAACAAAAGGGAAGATGTTGGCGGGCCACTACTTATTAAGTAGTGTGCGACTTCTTATGTTCATACAAGAGGTGCAGGATCACTTCCCTTGTTCGTTGAAGAGAATTCTGGAGTTTTGTGTGAGGGAAACTTTTGTAGGAGTAAAGG
>Ga0325410_1007372_pt1 | contig 12015 bp, 10 predicted proteins | sample PopdelMetagenome_16_FD_206182 | JGI IMG/M metagenome (GOLD analysis project Ga0325410, IMG submission 206182) | Populus deltoides microbial communities from Bellville, Georgia, United States - Xylem-PdIQD-R3 | ecosystem: Host-associated > Plants > Phyllosphere > Stem > Wood/Secondary xylem... | reverse complement strand
TTTGATTCAAGCAATGATGCATGACAATCCCCGGTAAAATAAAATACATGTAATTTCAAAAAACACATGCTTTAAGCAAATGTTACGAGGAAGATGAGTTTCATGCCGAGTTATATTTCTTATCACTATAGTAAAGTTTTTTTTTTTATTTGAGGTTCATCTGATATAAGGCTCGAATAGTAGGTTATGTGATCGGCTTGATAGATTTAAAAATAATTTAGTCAAACTAGTAAAAAAATATTGTTTGATTAATAAAAAATTTAAACATCTTTTTAGAAAATAATAATATTAAGATATCTTATTGGATCGATCTGGATTAATATAGATAAGAATACAACAATCAAAAGAAATAAAACAAAAAATAGATTAAGAAAACAAATGCAATAAAATTAAAGGGGAAGAAATTAAAAAAAAATTCAAGAAAATTATAAAACACATAAATATAGAAATCAAAAGTAGAGGGGGAATTGGATTGAAAAATCAAATTGAATAAATGTCCAATTATGAAATAAAAAAAAACCTTTAAAAATCATCAAAACCAAATAAACACTTATGAAGGCCAAAAATCTATCAAATCACAAATTAAAGGGTACAATTGTTTTTTTGAAGGTTAGGTGTGAGTTTCTAGGGAATGAGAGAGAGAAGAGTGTCAAATAAACACTTGTCAAAAGCAAGAGAGCCAAAAATCTATTAAATCACAAATTAAAGGGTACAATTGTTTTTATGAAGGTTAGGTGTGAGTTTCTAGGGAATGAGAGAGAGAAGAGTGAGAGGAATGGGAGAGAGAAGAAGAGAAAAAAATTGGATACAAAATTGAAAACCAAATGAAATTAAATTAAATTCTAAATGATAAAATAAAAAAAAATAATGCAAATGATAAAAAAAATAACAATAAAAAGAATAAGGACCATATTGAATATAAAAATCTAATGAAATTAAACGACGAGGGATAGAATTAAAAAAACCTTCAAGAAGCATTAAAATGAAAAAAAATCAAAAGAATGATGATCAAATTCAAAACAAATATAAACTAGAGGATACAACTGATTTTTCAAAGGCTCTGTATGAATACCAAGGCCCTGGGGAGAGAAAAAAAATGAAGGAAAAAACTTTATAGCCACTGAACCGTCATTAGCCTGACCACATACGCTACTTTAGAAATTGCGTCACCACCTAACACGTCGAATAAGACAACGATTGATAATTTTTTACTACTAAAATACCCCCACACACCTCTAGAATGGTGCGCTAGACGTTGACAAGCATATGGGTGAACAACATGCATCAACCTCTATAATTGATTTATTAAATTTCTAATAATGCAAATCACTATACAGAACCCAATGACATATGAATATTAAAAAAAAAAAAAAACAACTTGCAAAGATGAAAATACCCTCCCAATCCAGCCCTTTTTTTATGTCAAGGGTTATAAATGCTATTTTACTATGCAAAAATTGTGTAATGACAAAAAAAACCTCCTCCAATATTTTTTAGCTTTGAACGGTATAATCGTTAATTAACTATACAAATAAATAGGAAAATACCCCACTGTTTTTTATTGTAACTATAATAATAATAGACCTACGTCTCATATATCCCTGAGTGTTTGGTGCTTGGTTAGGTTATATTCCATTACTTTTAGTGGGTGTTTGGTTGCGTGGTTGCTTCTGTGTTGAAGCAATCACAGGAACTCACCTGTTTGGTAATACTCCAAAAGTAGAATTTTGCTGGTGGGACCTCCTATTAATTGTGACACGGCCACAGGATTGCAAGAAGCAGCAATTTGCTGCTTCTTGAGCTGGAAAACTCATGAACAGTGGAGCATGCTCCACTGTTCATGGGTTTCTTCCATGAACAGTGGAGCATGCTCCACTGTTCCGGCCGGACCGGTCCAGTTCAACGCTAAAAATGTATTGAACCGGGTCCAATCTAACAAAATAAAAAAAATATTTTTAATTTTTAATTGTGTTTTATTCGAAAAACTAATGTTAAACATTATTCAATGACACTATAAATTAGACAGAGATTGCTTGATGATGTAATATTTACAGAATTTGATCGCAATCCTAATTTTATTCCTGATTATATTTTATCTATGTTGTTGCGCTCTTAAAAAATTTAATGGAACAATAAAAAATATTTTATACAAAATATTATTTATTTCATGATATAATAGTAATAGTTAAATATACAATATTTAAATTAAAAACTATCAATATTAATATATATTTTTAAAAATTATTTTACAACCTCAATTTCAAAAGTATTCTTAACCAAACACATTAAACTATTTTTTATTCAACCTCAATTTCAACCACAGTTTTGATCAAACATTTATTTTTTTAAACCAACTTCAACTAAAATTATTTTTTATAAAATAATTTTTTTTGAATCACAATCATAATAATTACCGTAATAACAAACACACTCTTAATAGATTAATTAGCACAAGCAGTACTGCTTTGGATGGAAGAGTGGAGCTCATTGACTCCGATAAAGTCAGATTTCAAGACTATTTAATATTAAAAAAGAACACGTTGGAAGCCGAAAGTGCGGCTGTTTTTAATCAGTCACCACGGAAGCACAGCACAATAAGATAGCCTACCTAAGCATGCAGCAAGAGATGGGACCCAGTTAACCAAAAAAACAAAAAAAAAACCCTAATCCCTGAGTAACTAAGTTCATCAGGATACAAATTACTATTTATTAAATTATTATAACAGTATAATTATGGATTTATTCTTAGAAAAAAACACAATATACAAAGCTTTAGTGATAAAATTGTCTTTCTATCATGACACAATTATATTTTTAAAATTATATAAAAGTATATTAATAATCTTGTTTTATTTTATATAATAAAATTACCAATTTCATCCCGAATAAAATAATTCAATATCAACTACTCATAAGCATTTTTGTATTTTCATTATTTTTAAAGTAGTGTAATTGTTTTAATGCTCTTGAAGATAAAACCAATTGAACTCTTACCTAATTATTCTTTTAATTATTTTACATTGTTTTTATTATAATCTTTAAGAGCGTTAGAGGCATTGTTGTAAATTATATTTATTAAATATAAATAAAACATGTTGGGACATCAACAACTATCCGGTCATAAAACACCGTCTTCCGTGGTGGTTATTAAATATGCCAAGATTCTCGACGGTTTAGAACCAGAGGTCATTTCTTTTACCCCACTCTTCTCTCTTCTTGCACCTAAATTTTCACACGAGACCCTTCAAAATTCAAGAACATCCTTTGAATTTGTTGGTTCTTTATATTTGGTTATTTTTATTTTGATTATGATTTTTTTTATCTTGAATAGTTTATTAAATTTGATCCTTATTTTTTTTACTGTTATTTTTTTGTTTGTAATTATTTTTTCAATTGATTTAGTTTTACGATTTTATCCTCCTTTGTTTTTCTTTCCTATCAAATTTAATCCCTCTTCTTTTGATTGTCAATTTTGTAGCCTTTACAAGTTTTTATTTTAAATCATAAATGATTTTATTTGATGATTTCACCCTTCTTCTTTTTTTCCTATAAAATTTAATCCACATTCTTTTGATTAACAATCCTTTTGCTTTGATGACTTCTTAAAAATTATATTTTTAAATTGAATGATCATAAACTTTTTTATTAGACTCAGATTCAGGGTTTCACAAGTTTTAAAAATTGATCAGGTTTAAGATATTTACCCGAGTTTGCTTGGTCTTTACAAATATTTTTTAATTTCACCCCTATGATTTTTTTTAAAATTTAATCTTTATTTTTTTTAATTATTTTTTATTTTTTTTGACATTATTTTTTAATTATTTTTTTAAATTGCATTCTCCTTTGATGTTTTCTATTAAATTTTATCCTCATTATTCTTGGATTGGATCCAAGTTAAATATTTCACGGGTTGTGACTTTTAGAGATTATATCATGTTTAAAAGGTTCATTGAGTATGTTTTCCTTTTTCTAAACTAATATTTTCTTATTTTTTATAAATATTTTTTTGGGTTTTGTTTTGCATTTTTTATTCTATTGAGTTAGCTTTCAACAATTTATTTATATTCCACCCTTATCATTTTTTTTAATTTATAAATAATCTATCAAATTACAAATATTTGTCAATTTCACCCCCTATAATTTTTTAATCTTTAACTTTAGTCCTCATTCTTTTAATTACAATTTAATTTGTTTGAGATAATTGTTTTTCTTCAAATTTCATCATCCTTTATTTTTTTTCTATGAAATCTTATCCCTACTCTTTTTGTTGCTATTTTTTTTTATTTTGTAAATTTTTTATTAATATTTTACGTGATTTCATCATTTAAAATTATATATGCTGAGAGTTACGTTTCTTAATTGAACTCAGGTCCAGGATTTTAGAAGTTACAAGTTTTAGAGATTATACTATGACTAGGAGGTTCACTCGGGTTTGTTTGGTTTTTTCTTCTTTTTTAAGTTTATTTTTATTATTTTTAATCTTTTTTTTTTATTTTCTTAATCTCTGGTTTTGATTTTATTGGGCTAGCCCTTTATAACTTTTGTCAACTTCACCTCGCATCATTTTTTAATCTATAAATAATTTATCAAATTAAAAAATAATTCAACTACATCGCCTATGATTTTTTAATCTTTCTATTTTGGTACTCATTCTTTTAATTGTTGTTTATTTTGTCTAGGATTTGTTCTTCACAATTGTTATTCTCTTAAAATTTTTCTTCATTCTTGTTTTTTGCTTTTGCAAGTTTTTTTATTAATATTTTTCAATGATTTCATCATTCGAAATTAAATTGGTTGACAATTAAGTTTCTTAATTGAACTCAGATCCATAATTCAATAAATTGCAAGTTTTTAAGATTAAATCAGGTTTAGGATGTTTCGCATGGGTTTTCTTGGTTTTTTTTCTTTTTTTTTAAGTTTGATTCTTAGCCATTTGATCAAATTTTAATTTGTTTTTAATTTTACCCCTGGATCCATAATCTTGGTTTTAATTTTTTCAAGTTTGGTTCTTATTGTCTTGATTTTTATTTTTTTGTTTGGGATTCTTTTGTTAATTTTTTTTCTTTTTTAGTTTTACCTTTCAATTTAAAGTTTGATCATATTTAAGGCCAGGACCTCAGTTTCTTTTTTAAAAAATTGATTCTTAATTTTTTTTATCAAATTTTAATTTTTTTTCAATATCATCCTTGAATCCATCCATGATCTTGGTTTTTTTTTTCAAATTTGGTTTTTTTTATTCTTATATTAATTTGATTTTTTTTCTTTTCAATTTTGCTATTAATTTTAGGTTGTCCTTTCATTTTTTGAGAGTTGATTCGAGGCAAGTACCGGGTCACGTGTCAGGTGAGTTGACCCGAGTTAACTCAGGTTAAACAAAATTTTTTATTTTATAAAGAAATAAAAATGGCATTACTTAAAAAAATATATAGTCAACGAGTTTTGACATGATTTTGACTATTATTGTCATGAGTTGACCAGATCACGGGTCAGACCGTGTTTTTAATCGTTTCACACCAGGTTAGTTCTCCCAAAATTTCTTTTGAAACATGATCTGTCCTAAGCTCCGAGTCACAGAATCACAGGTTAACCCACCGTTTTAACTAAACGACTCATCGATTGAACTTTTATTTTAAATTGATATTTTTATTTATTGATTTTTTTAAATCATAACTTGGGTTCATGCACGTTAATTTTTTTTACCTAATTCACAATCCAAACTGACCCACGATTGAGACCGAACTCGAATTGAAGCTTAGAATTTTATAAACATGATCAAAACCAAGGGAAGAAGCCCAAGCTCTTGGATTAAAACCGTGTTTGTTTTCATGGTGGCACATTATTTTTTTTAAAAAAATTGTTTCAATTTATTTCTTTGTATTTTTATATATTTTATTTTGTGTTACTAAGTCAAAAATAATTTTTTTAAAATAAAAAAATATATTAATATTCTAATGCATTTTTTTAACAAAAAAAAAAAAAAACGTTTTAAAAACAACGGTCACCGCAAAGCCAAAAAAGAAAACACCTAAAGGCGATAGAATATTCCTTTGCCTCGATTAGCTTTTAGGAATCATAAAAGCCATCGACAACTTATTTGATTTTTGACCCTGCAACTTTGTGTATCCTAAAACGTTTTTTCTGTTTCTGTAAAAGGCAGTCAGAAGAGGGCATCTTCGTCTTTACAGCAGTCAAGAGCACTGTCTCATTGATAAAAAAAACAAAGATAGGTGTCCAAATCATTCCCTGCAGACAAGTGCCACTCATCCCTCTCACCATGAAATATTGAAAAAATAAAAAATATCTTAGATTTGACCAGTCAACGGGAACATTAAAAGCTTTTTTAAAGACTCGAAAAAGAAGATTAGTTTGAATATAGCGCATGCATTAATTTACTAATCGTTTTCCCGTTCTTTGACCAGGAGACCACCACCACCACCACCGCCTTGTACATCACCCAGCAAGGAAAAAAATATATAGAAAGAAGCAGAAGGAGAGAGAAGAATCTCAATAACAGAAGCTAGCCATAACCAAATTCAAAAGAATAAATTGATTGATCATGCAGAGGAAGAAGAGATAACATTTGGGACACTGCTAGCTTGACTGCGATGAAGAAGAAGGTGGCGGGGATATTGAAGATGACTCGAATTTATAGTATTTATCAACAGCAACAGACACATCCCAGGTGCAACTCAGTCCTCTGGGTATGGTCACAAGATCCCCCGCACCAAACTCCACAAACTCCGACGACCCTTTTGGGTACACTTTCACCTTCCCTTTCACCAAATAGCACGTCTCTTCTGCATCAAACTTTAGCTGATACCTCCCTGGAGAGCAACCCCATCTATTTCATGACAACAAAACGAAGAAGCATAACTCTGGATTAACTACCACAGCCATATATGAAAAGAGATCATTACTTACATGATTAGCTAGCTACTACATATCTATATATACATGTAGGGGTAATTAAGAGAGACTCACTTGGGCCAGCACTTGAAGTTAAGTTCACTGAGTCGTGACTGTGAGGGGTTCGTCTCAACGATGATTCTTAGGTTTTCAGCCATTAAAGTGGTTAGTTGAAAGAAGGGTAACGGAAGGAGGTTACAGTGGAAAAACACAGGATCGAACTACTTTTTTCTAGTCTCTTGTCTAGTGACTCTCCCTCCCTCCCTCTCTCTCTGCCTGCATATATATTATTGGAGAGTAGATAGAGAACGAACGCAGGAATATCTCTTTTTTAACATGGAAGCAGAGGAGGATAAGATAGATACCTTGACATGTATAGGCTTTGTGTTGGCAGGAGTCAGTGCCTCCTCATTATTAACCATTGACTAATCACATCACGCCATGTCACGATCAACAATGTATGAGGTTAAACCGACCACGCCTTGCATATACTCTATCATAGTAATTCTTGATGGATTGTGACCTAAGGATTTTATCCCATGAGCTTGTAACTATTATTTCATCACTAGAACCAGGTAAGGTGGATCAAGTTAAATATATTCTTACAAGTTTGAATTACTAGATTTTCAATGATAGGTTTTTGAATAATATTGATATATTGGGTACCGATTAATAGCATGTTTGGAAGGGTGTTATAATTTATTTTTTAAAGTATTTTTTTTAATATATCAAAATAATATTTTTTTAATTTTTAATATCAACATATTAAAATAAAAAAAACATTAAATATATTAATTTAAAGTTTTTTTAGATACAAAAATTTAAGAATTTTTAAAAGTACAATTGAACTATAATTCTAAATAATAGCTTAGTAATTCAATTGCATTCTAAATATAAATGAGATACGATTGAATCAATTCTAAGAATTTTTTTTTAATTCTACTTAAAACAATGCAGTAATGCGGTTACTTTTCTAAAAATAATTTTTAGTTGGATATATATTAAAATAATATTTTTTAAATTCTTTTAAAATATCTAAATAAATATCAATTTCAAACAAAAATAATTCAAAAAAAGGGGGTTGAAATACATAATCACACGGAAGCTTAACCAGGGCACGCAAGAAAGATGGACAGGGAACAAAGGGAGGTGGTCCTTCTCCTGGTCAAAGGGTTGACTGGGCTGCAAAGCTGGCAGGGAATCATTGGGTAAGAATATAAATATCACACCGTTTGACTTGACCAAGGTGGTATCATGGAGATACCGACATGGAATAGCGGTGTCAAGTGTCAGGTCTCTTTTTACTCTTTGGATCCAAATCCATATGATCCTCTCCTCTGCTGTTCATACAAGTGATCGAATGTCGAACGCTTGTGCACTTCCACGTGCAAATATTGATCTGATTTTGTCAAATGTGAACCGCACGAAATTTAACATAACATTAAATAAAAATACACAGAACGTGGGTTTTTCTAGATTGCAATTTCTCAAATTACCATCTTATCCTTTGATTGAAAAAACAGGATCCGTCGTGGTGGGGTAATTTGATCTTTTCACTTACTCGTTGGAAATTTTATATTTTCGAAAAATTTAAAACAATAAAGCTACTTATTTGTCCATGGTTAAAAAAAAAAAAATTATTAGAATGAAATTAAAACGCGTTTTTACCCTTAGAAAAAAAGATAAAAACAAGCTTCCATCTAGAGGTATTTGTGTATTTTTACACATTGTTTTTTTTTTTAAATTCTCAAGCTCATGTAGGGCATCATGATATTTTTAAGTCGGAAAAATAATTTTTTATTCAAAAAAATTGTTGGAGCGTTGATGGCGTTCACACCTTTTGAGCGGCGTGTGCGATATCATTCAGTAGCCAAACTTCTCCTTCAATCGTGTCTTTTAAAGCATCACTGTGTCCTTTTCTTGCTGGCATGACGGCAAATGATGAATTGTTTGTCATTGATGGTCTTTTCCTTTTTTCTTCATTTCTTTCTGTCTTCTAGAGAAAGTACAAGTATGTCCTTTTTTCTTTTGGTTTTTTCAATTTAAGTCCTTATATTTTTTATTGTTTATTTTTATCCCTGGTCCTTTTATTAAAAAAAATTTTGTTTTCAATTTCGTTCTTAAATCGTAATTTATAATATAATTATAGTTAATTTGCTGGGGAGTGACCTTCATTGTTTTTTCAATTTGTAGTGCTTCTAATCTAATGACATGAGCAATGAGTTTAAAAATTTAATGCAGTTCGACATCATTTTTTTTTTCATTTTTTTTTTATGATTTTATCAATCTATATTTTTTTAAAAAATAAAATTGGTTTTGGGGTTATTTTCAATTTCTTTTATATCAATTTATCCTGATTTCGTGACCTAAACCATAGGTTTTGCAGGCCTTTTTTAAATAGAGTTTTTTTATATAAAAAAATATTTATTTGTATTTAATTTTTGTAGATTTCTTATTTTGTATAGATGAGCTTTATTTTATAAAAAAAATAATTATTTTGAAATAATATTTTTAATATGTTTGTTCTTGCATATGTTTTTTTCCTTTTATTTTATTAAATTAGTTTCATATGTGTTTTTATTTCTATTATTTTATATTAATTTTAATAGATAAATTCAGTGGACACAAATGAGTAAAAAACTCAATTTACGGGATCAAATATTTTGATCTTATATTCATCTTTTAACTTTTTCAATTTCTCTTTTAATTATTGTTAAACATTTTTTTTGTTTATTTATATAAATAATTATTGATATATTTGATTAAATACTTGCATAAATTTTTTTGATTTATACTTTAACTTTTATGATATAAAAAACATATATGCATATCCATTTTTTAAAAAAACATTACAACCCACGATGAAGTGCAGTCAAAATAACTAGTGTTACATATAAAATAGAACCACTACTTTCTCCGCACTCCCCCGAGACATTGATTTGATTTTTTTTTTTTTTGAAAAAAAATATGTTTTTTCAATATGTTTTTAAACTTTAAAAAAATATTATAACTATAAATAAAAAATCTAATGTACATTTAATTAAATAAATTGAGAATTATTTATGTTAATGAATATAAAAAAAAATCATTAATGATAACCAAAGACTAAACTGAAAAACTAAAAAATAGATGTAAATCAAGATATTTAATACCAGAATATAAATCATGAATCCGATTGTGTTAAATCATTTTATTTTTTATAATTAATTTTTTATTTAATTAAATGATAATATATGAAAATCCTAGAAAAAAAATTATTCAGTGTTGCACATATGAGAAAAAAATTGTTATCAATCTTGTGTAAGAACCAAATTATTAATAGAAACCCTAAAACATGTGAGATTTCTATTCTACATGTACACTGTGGATTAATAAACAATTAATTGTGGACTTGCATAGTTATTTTTTATGTTTTTTTGACTAAAAGAGATTAGTGAATCATTATAGATTATATTCTAGACATATTATATTGAAGATGACACTGTAACTATAAATTGTTTTTATTGTAGACAACATTGTAACGCGGAGGTATGGTTACTAAACCCGGCCTGGGACTGGGTCCTCGGTTTCATGGGTCAACTCGGGTCCACCCAGATGAACCCGAAAAAGTTAAAAAAATGAAAAATTTAATATTTTATATAAAAAATTAAGAAAAAATCTATGTAAATACAAGTCATATATATATATATATATATGTTGTAAGTAATAAAATTTAAAAAAATATTTTAAATTTTTTTATTTTATATTAAAAAAATATTATATTAATTTTTTTTTTCTCTACGTAGATAATTGATCTTGAAAAACGTCAAAAAAGAAATCTAATTCGTGATTTCTCAAGATTTCATTGAGGAAGGATGTCGAAATATGGCGACATGATGTTGTCATTTGCAAGGCAGTAACACCGACTTTTCTAGAGCTCATTTTGACTCACAAGAGTCTCGTTACCCATCACTCAGTCCATGATGATTATTTGTTTTTTTAGTTGAAATTTAATTTAATGTGTTTTTCATGTGTGTTTTAAATGATTTGAACGTGTTTATATAAAATAAAAAACATGACGCATTGCATTACCAATCACGCACATAAAATCCTTCATCTTTATCCTCTACTATTTATACACTTCGTGTTTCTCGACAAAGCTTCATGGGCATGCCTCTATCATTTCTTGTCACGAGTCCTTGTACTCTTCTTCTTCAAGGATTGCCTCCTCCCTTTTCTTGCTTCATGCTCATGGCAGCACCCACGTTGAATTACCTTCTCCTGTCTTTGACAACCTAAGAGCCGCCACCTCGTACGGCCAGTTCCGACTCTTCATTTCTTGTTTAAAACACAGTTTCAATATGGGAAAGCATGGTCGGTGGTCGGGAAAGTATGTTTTCATCCTGATATACAAGGTTCGAATTCTAGAGTCATCGCTAAGTAATTCTTCCAAGAATATGTCTGTTTTTATTTTCGAAAGGTATTTTTTTATGTTGAAAAAAAATTTTAAAAAATAAAAACTTATTTTTTTAATAAATTTCCAAACAAAAAATACTTTAAAAAACTACTGTTATTACTACTTAAATATACTATATTCATTAAAAAAAAAAAACATGACGAGGAGGTCGTTAGCTAAATTCTCTATCTTGATATATTGAAAATAAAATAAAATTTATAACAGTTGATTTTTTAACGTACAATTAACTTTTCTCAATAGTCTCTAAATCTTTATTTAATAGCGAGCACACCAAACAGGCTCTAAGGCTTTCGAGCCCAGGTCACTTTCCTTGCGCTCACCTGGCTCTCAAATCTGTCACCAAAGCCCATAAAAGCCCACTGTTGCAGGCTTGTTTCAAAGCCCGAAATCAATACGAGAGACTCACATCTCTAAAACCCAACTAATATAGAGCAGGCCCACCACGAGCCCAAGTCACTTTCGCGAAGAAAGTTCTAAGTACAGGCATAGTTGTGGCCCAGGCTTTGAACTAGTTGAGACCTAGATCCATCCGAGTGAATTATTATTATTTTTAATAGTATTAGTTTTTACAAAATTCAATAGTCTTAAGTATCAATTCATTAGGTCGTCAGTGTAAAAAACAGTTCAAAATAAAATTTAATTTAAAAAAATTC
>Ga0325410_1007371_pt1 | contig 12015 bp, 6 predicted proteins | sample PopdelMetagenome_16_FD_206182 | JGI IMG/M metagenome (GOLD analysis project Ga0325410, IMG submission 206182) | Populus deltoides microbial communities from Bellville, Georgia, United States - Xylem-PdIQD-R3 | ecosystem: Host-associated > Plants > Phyllosphere > Stem > Wood/Secondary xylem... | reverse complement strand
AGCATGGACTCAGGAAAGAACTTACCTGGTTTAACCCACTTGTTTACCAGACGGAGACTGACTTTCTTTGATGTTGTTTTTACATCAGCACTGCTTTCTACCATAGTATTGTACCTAGAAAAAAGTGACACCCTTTTTGGTATAGCCTTTGAACGTGAACGTGAACGTATACGAAATTATCTATATAAAAAATAAAGGTGATGGTATTTATATTTGATTTACAATTATTATGAATAAATTTGGATGTCTTAAATTAAGCTGCCTTGAAAATGACTGTCATGACGATAAGAGATTCAGTCTCAATTTCCTTTCTTTCTCTTTCAAATTTAACCAGTGATACTCATCTTCCTTTATCACAAAAATAGATGATTTTTAATCTAAATATAATAATACCATGTTTCTTCGTATAAAAAATATAAAATTAAGGCTAATGTAGGACGTATATGGTTTGGAATCTGCTCTACCAAACCTATAAACTGTAACATAACATGCAGTCTGATCCTAGAAAAATACGAATTGAAGTGCATTGAGTTTATATTAAACGAATTAAAAAAAATAACGAACAAAACCATTTTTCACAGACAAGTTCTCAACTTCCTATTGGATGGATCTCTCAGTGTTGCTCGGCACGATGCATAAAGCTGAAACATATATAATACCATCTCATCTTGGAATATCGACCTTGCAGAAATTCTTCAATAATTCCAGAATGTTGAAAAATAGCTTAGAATCTTTTGATGAAAAAAGGGTGGGAGTAAAAATTGCACAGGCTATATAGTCTTTACAAGTGTATTAGAGGAGATTGTCAAGTTCTGCTTGCAGGTTCTGTATGGATGTCATATTGATGATGCTTTGTTCTTCAGGTGAATACTCAGCTTTTACCAGGGATTGTATTTGAACATGCGCCTCCACAATATTTGTCCTGCATGGATATAGTTTCAGGTTTAGAATCAGCTTTTTATAACCAAGATAATGCATTTGAAGCTTTTTATGAACGGGCAAGCAATTGTAGGGGCAACAGATTCAGTCCTGTCATTGGCAAATGTCTAACTTACATAGGTTTGAGATATGGAAATTTAGTTCATGACCATGAGTCAAAATCAACTTACTTTATTGGTTTGAATAGAATTGTTCGTGTAGATGGGTTCTGCAGATAAAGCTTCATCTTTGTCATCACCACCGGCAGTTCTTGCTGAATTGCAGCATTTACCTATTCATGAAATGTAGAAAATGAAATCAGCTTGAGCTAAATTATAATAGTTTCACTGCATGGTTTCCAGACAAGATAATTCTGTCAACCAGGCCTGCTCATGGAGGTCTTGCTAGTTGCTACATCCCAGATTTGTTCCCTGTCTTGCTTTTCCCTTTCTTAATTTTGCATGTTATTTTTTGATGCAGAATAAGAGAATCAATAATTTACTTCAGGATATTTGACTGGCAGAAAAAATGTATTTAAATGGGCACGCAGAGACTGAATCTGTAGTACATAATAATAAATAACCTTACCTTCTGAACAAGTTCAGCCACCTTATCTGGAGTAGCAAAGGCTTGATCTTTAAGTGGTTTGGCCATAACAGAGTCCACTTTCTGATTTTGACTACCAGAGGACAGAGCAAGTTTCACAGCTGTCACCTACAAACAGATTGAAAATGTCATGCTTGTGGATGGTAGTGCAGGAAATTATACTAAAGATTCTGACAAAATATAAATAGATGAAGCTCAATTTCTTAAAATCGTACTGTTTGGCAGGTTAGACTAAATTGCCTATGCTCCCCACCACCCTTTTCTTGGGGATAGAGAATACAGCAGCTGATTAGTTGAACTTACACCCAGAACTGAGTATAATATGAGAGACTGCAGTCTGTCCATTTAGAACTATAGGAAGTCGAGAAAGAAAGAACATAAGCATCCTATCATTATAGAATGTGATGAGCTTCTATCTCTTCTGCAAGAGTAGCCAGGGCATATGGCCCGTAAAGTTTGTCTTGCCTTGTTTGTTCTACTTTCATTCATTAAACACCAGCACACTCATAGGTCCTGGGGCTTTTTTATCTCCTATTGACAAGAGTAGATCTATGCATATAATGCTAAAAAGATGTTTTCTTTGTTTGAGAGCAGTGAACCTTGGTAACAAAGGAAAGCATGGGGTCCACAACCAGCTTGGTGACTGACATGATGAATTCCTCACAAGTAGCTTTTAGGCTTTTCTCCAGGTCCTGAAAAATACAAATGGCCCTTTGTCAAAATGGTATTCTGTGGGGAGGGATCCAACAATAAAAGAATATACATGAGTGGTTTAGGTACAATTATCACCATTTGAAAGCAAAACTAGTTTATGAGCACCGAAAGTGAAGTAATGTGCTGAAAACTTTTCTATTATATTATTTGCAGTAGTTGGAATGTGTGGTCTAAAAGAAAAATCCAGTCACCACCAGCTCCTATAGTTCGCTTACAAGCTCCCACTAATAACTAAGTTAAATATGAGGAAACATAAAATAATAGTTCCTACAAGGTTCACCAGTCAATGCAATCGACACGTGCCAAGGGGAAACATCAGTAGCATAATATACCAGGTTTCACAAATCCACTTGACCAAGTGTTACAGGTTCTCAAAGCGATTTCAGTTGTTCAGAAAATCAGAACGCATAAGTGTCCACAGTACTCTACAAATAACATAAATTGGTGTCACATGGTGACCAAACCTATTATGGAAAGAAGTGATTTTGCGAACAACAGCAAATCCAAAAAAATGAAAGCGAAAATAAATAAATGAACATCAAATAGAAGAACAAACCAATTGGTTCTTTAAAGTATCTAGAATTTATTGTGTTGTGCTGTGAAACTGAAACATGTACTTCTCCAGACACAAAGTGTGACACGTCAACCATGTCTTTAGTTTCGGCAGAAAGTTCACAAGTAAAGAGGTTCAATATTATATGTGAGCTTCCTCTAAAAAGTAACAAAAGCAAAACCAGGGATTGTTATTGTTACACAAACAGCATAAACACCCCCTTGTTATGGAGTGAAATACATTTACTGATTCATTTCATTTATGTTCAACAAATTATTGATTTTCAGGCAGCCCAAACATGATAATAGGGGTAGATGCCTCCAAATATTTCTGGTGACAGAAGCAGCCAAAGAAATATTCAGGATATCTGTGTTTTGATAAAGACAAACCTTCTTGGCATCTACTTGACTTTCTAAAACTCGGGGAGACAAGGTCCTTGCCAGCGAAGTTGATCTTGACCAATCAAATAGCGAGGCCTGACCTCTAAGTATCCGTCTCAAGTGTTCCTGGGGCATGGAATTTAATGTAAATAAGACTTCACTACAAACAAATATAGTGATAAAAGACTGCTACATGCAAAATAAAATAGAATATTAACATTGAGTTATAAAAGTTTACTTAAATTGCATATTATTAGTTACATCAACCAGTCAGAATATGTAGCACAAGTTTTTATTAGTACTGTTGTGCTATCCATAAAAGTGATGCTGAAGTGAAGTAGAACTTCAGTTAAGAGTCTATTAAATTTGGCTACCAAAATATTAAGACATCAAATAGTGCAGATAACTAAGCTTTAGCTTCAGTGAGACTTACCAGCAGATGAGAGAAGTCGAGTTCCTTGTATGTGACTGAAAATTCTATATCAAATGGTGCAATCTGAAAGGACAAAACTTGAAAGTTGTAAACCATATTGCATGGATTACCAGATAACCACCAAATAAACAAATTGGAGGAATAAGGGAGATAACCTGCTCCCTTAAGATTAAAATATGCTTGATAAGAAATAGCTGCCCATCCATTGCTGTAGATCTCTTTGTAATGAGTTTGCTAGCTTTCTGTGGAGAATATATTTTAATAAATATAAAGGGAGATGATACTAAAGCATAATGAGATTCCAATCATCACCACGTACTACAATATTGGCTATTGATGTTTAAATTACTCACCTGGACAGAATCAGAGCAAACTTCCACCGCTTCCTGATAAAAATAGCAACCAACAAAAAAAAAGTTCAATAAAACATGTAAAGAACAACCAATATTCTTTTTAAATATACAAAAAAAACCTCAGTAATAGTAATTTTCCCAGGATTCAAGCACCTGTGCTAAACCAGTGAAGACAGATGGTTCTAGACAACGATATAACTTTGAAAGGCATGATAGAGTTCTCTCCACAGGTGGGTACCAAGTTTTAAATACATCTGGGTTTTCATCAACCTGACAAAAAGATTAAAATTGAGCAAAAGAGCAATGCTGGTAAATAAAAATTCACTTATTTCTGGAAACAGAAAAATTAGTGAAAGCCACCAGCAGACAACCACACAATGCCAGTCTGCAAGTCAAACCAAAATGTGACAATGGCTACCTTATATTTCAATGACAATAAAAATTATGCTTGATACCCGTGTCAGACATAACACAGAGATATGGACATATGATGCGTCTCCTGCCAACTGGATTAAATCAAACCATGCCAGATAGATGTGCCAATACAAAAGAACTCATGAACAGCCAAGCCTATCCCCTATAAGGTCCTCAAATACTCTGTTTCAAAGGGTAAAATCCTGACATGGGATGTCCCCACCTTGTGGATTAGAAGAACCTAAGGAACTGGGATGGAAGAATCAGAAATGCCAATAATCTCTCCAACTTTGTGTCATTTCTGATAAGATTTAAACCCGAGATCCCACTTAATATCAGCTGTGAGTTGCAGGCATTTGACATTCTCAACCCTCTGATTATCCACATAAGTTAATCATGACAACATAAAAATGGAAGTGTAAGAAACTTTACAGAATTAGTTTCTGATTTCATCTCAGTAGATTGCTCCAACTTTGCAGGGTAATCCATGTCCTCATTAGAAGGTATATAATTGGCTATCTGCGAAACAAACAAGAGAAAGCATCAATAAAACCAACATTTAGAAGAAACAAAAAAACTCCCTCACATACAGTGATGATGATGATACAAAAACTTGAGAAGATACTCCAACAAGGAGATTCACATGGAAAAAAATCTCTAAGACTACTCAGTGTCCTAAAATTCTGTTTGTACTAGATTAAATGAGATATTTGTTTCCATCTTAAAGCATGGTTGTTTGTGCAAACTCTTTTGACTTTAACAGCGCATTGGAGTTAATTCTTAGTTCTGAACCATTTATGCAATCCACTAGAATTGGGAGGTAAACACTGGAGCATATCACTTTATAATATCTGCATCCAGACAAAGGGGTAAACTTGATGCTAAACTAATCAAAGAAATCCATCATCAGCAAGTGCTCCAAATATCATAGACTAAAGCCCAAGTTAAAATGCTTCCCTAAAACATTCATGCAATGGCACTGCTTTCTAATACAGGCATAGAGCCCAACAAGGATAACTGAAACCAAGTATGAATTTGTACGAGAACTATGTAGTACAGGATAGTTTTACGTGCAATTATATATGGAATTTGAATATGCCATCACCAGATAAATACGGATTGATACAGAAAATGAACAAACTTTTCAACAACTTCCCTCTGAAATTAATATGCAAACAAACAACCAGGGTAGGCTTCAATATTAAAATTCTCAATATAAAAACATACTTCATCACGAATATATGTCCGAGCACGGAAAGTCAATCGCTCATGAACATCTGCTAAAATTCGCTGCAATGTAGGTCGTAGCCCAGCTAATGACTCGCTCCGTCTGCTAAGTTGTTCTCCCAAAACTTCAACTTTAAGTATATCAACAAGTTCACATAGAAGATCGACATTTGTTTCGTGAATAAGTTTTGGGCGCAGTGTATCATACAAGTAAGTAGATCTGGGAGTAACAAAAGAATAAAATCTATTAGGAAAAAATATTTCAGTGGGGATATGAAAATGACAAATCCCACAACTCCCTCCACCCCAAATAATAATAATAATAATATTGATAAAAATAAAAAGAAGAGGACCCTAAACATAAAACACTAGAGAAGAACTTACAAAGGATCAATAAGTGGAGCCAAACTGGAAATATCCTCAGAAGAAGATGGGAAGAAATGATCAAAGAGTTGGTGCTCAAGTTGACAAACCTGCAGTTATTGTGGGACAAGTAAATTGTCTATAAAATGAAAAGATTCATGGAACTTCAGTTGGAATTATGGTCAAATTAAGGTGAGTTGAGTTGAGTCAACAAAATGGCTCAAATCTATCGTTCATTGCAAAAAATAAATGTTAAGACTTCCCAAAACACAAGGAAAAAAAGTTTTAAATGACATGACCTAGACGTATTTACATTTACATGCTATTAGAGGGCAATCACCTAAAAGCTTAGTTGTTAAATGATATTAACATCTTGAGAAGCCACCTTATGTGCAAACCTGTTTGGGCTTCGCATATGCACTCCCAGTTGCAGGCCATTAGTTTTGCATGGGAATTAGTCGATACTTGAACACTTGACCACATGATCATAAAAGCTACTCTTACTTTATTTCAGAACTAATAGACCTAAAACTTAAATTGCCATGGAGAGACTACTAAACAATATTAATATCTAACACCTCTATTGACAAAAAAAAATTATATATACCAAAAAATAAGTAGCTCAACGTGCAACCTAGAACTAAGCATTAAACAAGTGTAACCTTGCTTCAATCAACATTGAAAAGTTGCAATTAATTTGAAAAAAGAAAGGAAGCTAAAGCCTACTGACATCCACTCCCCTGCAGAAGCCTCCTGTGTTTTGGCTGCAAACTTTTCCTTTCATGTGTAACAAATTAATGGTGCTACATCAGCACAAAAATTTAACATGATCACTGACTTCAACACTCACAAACCACTGAATGAATCCAACCCAACTAATATATGCCAAGATGCAAAGTTTTAAATGCTATTCAATCAACCAGATGATCCAGGACCCACAACTATCTCTGTTTACTGATAGCAATATTCGTTAAGTGCATTACCAGCATCAAATATGCACAACCAGATCTAGTTAATGATGGCAAAGCCTCTTTCTTGGCAAATTCAGATATCCTCTGATGTACAATCCCTTTAACCTAGATACCAGAAAACAAAGAGAAAGTACCATCAAAACCAGCAGGTGAATAAGAGTAAGAAAATCAATGTGTGAGAAACAACTGAAAATTAACTCACCAAGGAAAGCCGCTGTTCACAGTACAACTTGTGGCAATCAGCAAGGATCTGGGCATATTCCTTTCTTGATGATCTGCTTTCGATCTCCTCCAATATGGGCTTAAGCTACAGAAACTTAGAATTTTCAGCTGCTTGTGCAAAACAATAGATCAAATCAAAGAATGTAAAATCCTATTCCACATGTAGAATATAATTTTTTCACGAGTTATTTAAAAATCAGCCTACTGCTTGGATAAGTTATCAGTAGTCAAACATTCCACATGCATCACATCTTCGTGTCAAGATAAAAGAACAAAGAGAAAGATGCTACTACCTCAGTTGAGGCTGCTTTGAATCTGACATAGATTACAGATGCCTCTACACCCTCGGAAATGGATGTTTTGCTGCCTCCAGTGCTCCGGATTGCATGCTGAACCTGATGAAGTCCACAAATAAACAACAAAGTCACAGAGATTCATGTTTACGGAAAAACATGTGCGCTTTTGTGCACACACATGAAGATCTTTTGATGTAAATACGGATACTTCACCTGAGATGAAGCATTTTTCAGGACAGAAAGCACATGAGTTCGAATCATGCCCAGGGCTCGAGACTGTTAAAAGCACGAAAACTGTGTCATCATTTGGAACAGGTAACAAACCTTCCACACTTACATTTTCCATTCACAAAATCAATCTTTTTACATTGCTGGCATCAATCACTTACCTGGAGCTGTCGAAATTTAAGCAGATAAACACTGGATTCTGCGTATTGTGGATTGCTTTCGACATATCTAAAGGTGTGCAAAAAACAAGTGATAAGTAGATAAAACAGAGTACAATACTGTCCCCACCCAAAAAAATTCAATACTGCTCATTAACTTACAGAGTTTAGCTAAGTAATGTTAGAGGTGTTAATTTATACAGTAATAAAAATATTTGTTCACTTACGATATGCACTCATCAAGCCTTTTGAGCAGTGGAAGAAATTTCTCATTTCCAACATTCGTATTTGAAGCATAAAAATTGTTATTAAGCTGCACACAAATGCAAATTACACTCCATCAATACTATTGATATAAATTGCAATACTTCATGAAACCTTCTCAAACATGGACAAACAAAAATTGCAAGCTATTAAGAGAACTCTTAAAATGGAAGTAGAGTAAAATACTAACAAGCGAAGCATTATAGACAAACTAGATAGCCAGTGCTCTATTATATTGATTTTCAAGTCCTTTTCTTTTTTTAAATAGACAAGACTTATTCTCTTCACCTACCTAAAACAATTATGATTTAATTTAAAATAATGAAAAAACATAACATTTTAAGCAACTGAAACTCTAAGTGAGGTAGCATTCAAACCTTACATTCTCCAATTCATCAAAGTAGTGGAGCTTACTGTGAACTGCTTCTGCAAATTCAATCAGTCTTTGCTTCTCTACTACCTGCAATGGAAACAATACATGAGACAACCAACTCAACCAATTTAAACTAACATATGCATTACTATCTAAAATACTCTGAGGCACAGTTTTCAGATTTAAGTTTATGAAACAACCTACCTAAAATTTGAGATCCCAAAACATACAATGTCGACATAAAATAAATTGGATATAAACTACAGCTTAACTTGATTGTTCCTTCCATGAAACTCAAAATATAACAACAGGGCTATAGAATAATCATATGACATTAGAGCATATTCATCTGAAATTCTAGTTCAAGTAAAACAGTGTATTAATTCTACAAGGTTGATGGTTACCAAGCTCATCCAGTCAAAACTGACCTAAATTAAAATTCTGATATTTGCGCAACTGTATTCTGTGATTTACAGAACCAAACCAAAGCTCATTCTAGAATAAGTATTAAGTAGTGAATAGAAGAAAGAGAAATCACACCAGTCTGTCACAAGCATCATGAAGAGTCTTAGTCTTTGTAGCAACAGCTTGGTGCTGCAGCTGTAACTCATTAAAGAAGTCGAGAGTTTCATCCACCTGCATTCAGATAAGCTTGGTATGTTAAATAAATAAAAAATTGACTTCATCCAAAGAATTCAAGAATTTATCAATAACATAAAATCATCAAGAAATGAACAATAAAACAAACAAATACCTGGAGAAGTATATCATCACATGTCTCCATGTGCTCCGTTAGATTGTTGACATAGTGCTGGTACTTCTCCTCCGCCTAATAACAGAAAGCACCAAGATAAAAAAGAAAAAAAACCCATGACCGAACACATTTGCACAAGAACAATCACCACGACAACTAACCTCTGATTTCATTGCCGATTCAAGATCAGTAAACCATTTATAAAACTGCACCATATAAAATTCAAATCATTATCAAGCTACACTATAAGCACTGGCTTATACCATTATCCCAAGTAACCTGTCACGTAAATATAAGCAAAAGTGGGTGTGCTTTACCTGGTTTGTATTGACTAAAACTGCATCAATGCCTTGAGATTCACCAAAACTGCTGTCCCTTGTAGAAACTGTCAAGCCACCATTCTCCTTCACAGAGGCATGATCTTGCGCCTAAAAAACCACAAAACCTATAATGTCACATAACCTACATTTTTATTTTTTTTCTTAAAAAAAATTGAAATCTCACCAAATTCTTAGGGTAGGGTCGCTCGGAAACTGCATGAGAGAGCGAGACAATTGCTTCGTGCTGTTGCTCAGTTAAAGGCGCATTCTGTTTATCACAAAAATCAAGCCGCAATTGACAAACAAAAGAATAGATTACAACAAGCTAGCTAGCTAGCGGTGGAATGTGAATCGAATCAAAGAATGAGTTGTGGATGTGAGAGAGAGTCAGTTGGCGAGATTGGTAAAACCAGATCTAATGATTTAAGAGTGCATAAAAAAAACATTGAAAGAAAGAAAGAAACCTGTTCCCAAGTAGAAGCGAAGTTGTATCCTTTAGAGATGGCAACTGATTTGTGGAGATTTGGAGGACTCGCTCTGTTTGCCATGTCTTTCAACCTGGTTTTCGAAAACTGAGAGAGAGAGAGAGAGGTCTGTCTCGTCAGTATAACCGAGTTCACTCACCGACGGTATAATGGGCGTAACGGAGAGACAAACTAAAACGACGCCGCTTTTATACGAAGCAGGGAGCCATTTTCGGTTAAACCGAAAATCAAACCGATTCGGTTCTGCCGGTTCGGTAAGAAACCAGACTCGCCACTTTGGTTTATTTTTATTGTTATAATAACAAAAAAAAAAAAATTAACGGTCATGGACATGAGCATAACACACCAAAAAAGAAAGAAATATTTTTTTAGCAGATAGAACTTTTTCAATGATATTTTTTTTTAAAATTGCGATGCTAAAATAAATAATAAAGAAAGCGAAGTCTAATTAGTACAGAAAAAAATGATCCTTGTATACTCAGAACTTCATAGGTTAAGTGTATGTTTTTCAATGCATAGTATTCTTGTAAAAATATTTTTAAGTAATTTTTTTGTATGTTTTTTATTTTTAATATCAAAATATTAAAATTATAAAAAATAACCTAAAAATATTAATTTAATATTTTATAATATAAAAAACAATTTAAAAAAATAACTGAAAAATATCAATATAAAAAATAATTTAAACACACAAAAATAAAAACATCCTAGCTCTCTTGCAAAAAGGTTTTTATAGATCCATTTCTTAGTAGTAACCAAACCTTTTCTAGAGAAACATTAGCTATTTAACATGTATTTTATTGTGGGTCGGGTATAAAGAAACTCTCATAAAAAAAAGAATTTAATAGCTTTATGTTTTTTTTACATAAAAAATATCAATTATAAATTTAAAAATTTCTACATATATTTAATTAAATAAATTAATAATTATTTTTATAACCAAAACAAATGAAAAGGCTCAATTTCTAATTAGACACGTCTATGATTTTGATCATGAAATCCATCAGATTTGATAATTTTTTGTTATAATGTTTTATTTAATTATATAATAAATACTCATAAAATTAAAAAATAATTAAATATCAAATTTTTTGATATCACAGTAAGCAATTTCACAATTAAAAATCAATAAAATATTAAAAAATATATAAATTGTTTTGCCTTTTCTCCCAGTAAAGAGCCGATTAAAGGAATCAGTGAAGCTAAAGTTGACAAAATCATTGAAGCGGGCACGTCATTGCTTAGCCTGTTTTTGTTTCTTCAAGATTTTTTGTCTGATATTTTTCATGGTTTAGATAGAGACTCATAACTTTACTTCGGCTCATATCTACAGCTTCCAAACTGGTGCCTCTGGGTTTTGCTAGTCCGAGCCAACTCCATGCTCGGAGGCAAGAGATAATTCAGATAACATCTGGATCAAGAGAACTTGACAAAATTTTAGAAGGCAAGTATCAAAGATTTCTTTCAACTCTTAACAACGATCCTTTTACATTAGACTGTTTTTGTAGCAATGCTGCTTAAGAACATTAGCACTTGCCATGTCCTGTAGTGTTGTAACCTCAAACAGCTAGCTTTTGACAGGAGGGGTTGAGGCAGGATCTATTACTGAGATACATGGTGAGTTCCGCTCTGGAAAAACTCAGCTGGGCCACACACTTTGCGTCACTTGCTAAGTAAGAACATTTTTTTCTTCGTGAATAGCTTTGATATAAGAGAGACGAGTTTAATTCCATTATTTAGTTTTGCATCTTCTGTTGCTTTAAAAGTTGAAGCAAATATTTATGGACTGAATAAGAATAACCATACAAATCAGCGCATAGCAAAATGCCTTTTCAAGGTGCCTTGTCTACTTGTTTGGTTTCACACCAGATGAATCGAGTCTCTTGTCTTGTCGTGTACGCCAGCTTACCATCTATGAAATGCTTTCAATGTTTATGTTAGCTAAAATCATCAACCTAGTGATGCAATCTATTGGCGTTAACA
>Ga0325410_1007370_pt1 | contig 12016 bp, 2 predicted proteins | sample PopdelMetagenome_16_FD_206182 | JGI IMG/M metagenome (GOLD analysis project Ga0325410, IMG submission 206182) | Populus deltoides microbial communities from Bellville, Georgia, United States - Xylem-PdIQD-R3 | ecosystem: Host-associated > Plants > Phyllosphere > Stem > Wood/Secondary xylem... | reverse complement strand
TTAAGAGGGATTTATTTGAAGCAACGTCCAAGCTATGTTCTAATATTCACAAACAAATAAAGAAGGTAATTTATTTCTATTGGAACGGAACCCCCCCCCCCCCCTCTCTAGTATTAAAACTTGCAATTTTAATCCTAGTTGTTCACATAAGTTACATTTAGATTGATTTGGTTACCTAATAATTTAAAAATCTAACTCGAGTTGGATTTCATGTTTAATTGTCAAGAAAATTGGCATGCTTAAATTTAGATGAGATCCGGTTAAAATCCAAACGAGACTTAACCAGTATTTTTTTTAAAAAAAAAAGTTGTTTCACTTTTTTTAAAAATATAAAAATAATAGACTTTGATTAACTAGTTAATTAAGGAGCTAATCCATCTAACCCACATTATAACAAAAACAAAAAAAACTCAGTGTCCCTTTCACTGTTTGCCAAGACATATATTACCTTGGATTTGAGCAGTGTAATGACATAATTGTTCTTGCCAAATAAACCTTCTAAGCATGTATCTGGGGGTAAGATTGTTTTTTTCATGGAATATATTTAGCATTGAAAAAAATGATTGGGGACAAAATGGTCCCTTCAAGTTTTTTGGATTACAATATAGATACTGATTTGCTTTTTAGGACATAAAATTCTAACATTTGGGTTTGGGGCTTCTTTTATCTTTTTAGAAGGAAAAAAAAAGTTTGCATGTAGGGGTGTTTTCGTCGTTTCCATATGGTTTTATTGTAAATATCATGTGAGGTCAAGGGTAATTGAATATTTGTATGTATATAAATTATTATTTATATACAGAAATGGCTAATGTGTGTTGAGCACGCGTCAGTGGGTGGGTGGGCGTCATTCGTGCCCTTCTGGTGTCGTGTGCAACCCCAAAACAAAACCAAGTGTCGCCTTACGAGGCGGTGTTCAATGCGCCTCGATGTTGAAAGGTAAAATAATCTTTGTATTTGAACAATTTTGATGTTTTAAAATTGATTGGAGATTAGTTTGGTATTTTATGTTTTAATTATACGTTAAATTTATATCACTATCCTTAAAAGAAAAAAGTTTTTTAGCATTTACCGGGGGTTACTTTTGTATTTTCATAGAAAAAATACATAATAAAGTAACATATTTACCATTGGAATAATAAAATAAAATAAAAACTAACTGGCGATGGGGTCTTCCTATGATTTTAATTTTTGTTGCACGATAAAAAGAACTTGACGCCTTTGATGTCAAATAATATAACCCTTGTATCAAAGAGTATTTGTGCTATTCTGTTGCTAGTTTTTTTTTTTTTTTTTTTTGCAACTAATGAATCAGGGTGAGGTTATTTAACTATTTTAATAAATAAAAAGTAAGTTTAAGGAAAAACGTTGATGCGTGATGCATAAACATCAACTGCTTTGCTGTTTTAGGAAAACGCGTGAGGCTGATTTAATTTGTGTTTCGCAGTCTGATTATGGTTGCTTTTTTAAATAGTTTTTTGTGTCAAAATACATGTCAATGATTTTTTTTTATTTTTTAAAAATTATTTTTGACATTAACACATCAAAATGATTAGAAAACACTAAAAACATATTAATTTGAAGTTAATAAAAAAATAAAAAAATTTTAAATTTTGTCAAAAGTACTTTTGAAACGCATAAACAAACACGTCCTTAGAAGGCTAAAATTATCATTTTGAGGTTGCTTCTAATGCGTCTCGGCGTGTTCTCCATGAAAAAACAGCGTATGCATAGATAAATTTGCCCGTGGCCATTCCTTTTTTATTGTCTTTTATTTCCTCTCTCTTCCTTAGTTTTTATGCTTACCCTGCAATTTTTCAGACCAACCATTAAAACTTCATTTTTTTTTGTTATTGTTTATTTTATTTTAAATAATGTATTAAATTGGAATTTTATTTCTATTTCATCCCCATTTAAATTATTACTTTCATCATATTTGATCCATATTCTTTTAATTATTATTTATAGAATCTGAGATAATTTTTTGATTTGATTATTTTTTTCAAATTTCACCCTCCATTATTTTTTTCCTATTAAATTTCACTATCATTCTTTTGATTGTTGTTTTTATTTTTCTTTGCAAAGCTTTTTAAATTATTTTTTTACTTGATTTCATCATTCAATTTTTAATTTATTTGGATTTTAGCTTCTTAATTCAGCCCATGTCATGTTTAGGATTTCACGAGTTGAAAATTTAAAAAATTAACCTAACTTTAGGAGGTTTACTCGGGGTTTATTTGTTTTATTTAATATTTTTTAAAGCTAGTGTTTTTTTTTGTTTTATCCTTGAGTATTTATTTAACTAGAGAATAGACTCTATTTTTCTCCAATTTTCTATGTCTTATGTTTCACCATTTGTTTTTTTATTTGATTGGGTTCTCTAGATCTTTTTATCTATTGTTTTTTTAAAGTTTATTTTTTATAAATAAATCTTATTTTTTAGTTAAATAGAATTGGGTGGTTGAATATAAGTGAATAATCACTTTTTTTTTATTTTTTTTTTGCAATATTATTCCAGCGATATATGTGACTTCATTCCATGTAGTTTAAATCAAATTATTATTTTTAGTTAATTTTATTGACCCAGAAAAGTTAATGACTTGAATATTGAATTTTTTTTAAAAAAATATTATAATTGTCTAAACATTAATGTTGTATATTAAAAAAAAATTAATAGATATGTAGTGTAGTACGGTCATAGGTCTAGTACATCCTTAATGGCTTGTTAGGTGGCCAGCACCATTTAATTTCATGCACGTGTTGTTCTTCAAGAAAATGGTAACCACATGTAACCATGCAAACCATTCGATCCATTTCATTCCCTCTGGTGAGCAATGACGCAGAATATTTGACTTTTTTTTTTGCTTAGAAAACTCTGAAATTTTGGTATACAGATCAAGTCAAACACATTTTTAGCACATTCTAAAAGCCTGCTTCGAATATTTTGGAATGCTTTTAGTTGACAGAAAGCTTGTTACAAGTCGGTTTTTTTTTATTATTATTATAAAGATTTTTTTATTAATAAAAGAAAAGAAAATATTCTTCAAGGAATATTAACTTTAAATTCATTCATGAGCATCTAAAAATAAAAAAAAAATTACAAAGAAGTTAAAATACATTGTTAATTTGATTTATACTAGTTACATACCCTGCGCGATGCCGCAGATTAATTATTTTTTACATTTCATAAAAAGCTAAGATCTAAAAGTACTAGGTTTTTTTACAAAGTTATATCCAAGAGTCTTAGGTTTAGTTGTAACGTCTAATCCAAGAGTAATATTTATAATATTAATAATAACATTAAACTTGCATGACCTAAATTTAAGTGGGTTTGACTGCAATACCAGACCCAATAGCATTGGACGTGGGTCTAGCTGCAAAGTCGTGTCATAAATGTGTGATAATTAAATAAATTAGTTAAAAAAACCAACATGAAAATAAAAACTAATGAAGAAAAAGAAAAAAAATGAATTAATTGGGTTAACCCTTCAAACCAGGTTAACCCATCATACCTTGAATTCGCATCGTGAAAGTTTGATAATTAAAAAGGAAAAAAAACAAACTAGTGGGTTAACCCAGAATTAACTGGGTTAACTCATCAAACCAGGTTAACCTGTCAAACCCGAAATCCTTGTCATGAAAGTTTGATAACTAAATAGAAAAAAATTAACATTAACAATTTAAATTAAACAAAAAAAATTAATTAAAAAAACAAAAGGATGAGCCTTTTCACTGTGGACTGCACTGTGCAGTCCACAGTTAAATGCATAAAAAAAAAACTAAAGGCATCAGCCGAGAACTACTTATAAAAAAATTTAATATTAATAAACTAAATTAATTAAAAAAATAAAAGAAAAAAAACCTCTAAGAAGAAAAAAAAACTAAATAGAAAGAAATTTAACATTAACAAACTAAACTAAACGAAAAAAAAAGCAAAAAAAAAATCCAGGTTAACTCGTCAAACTAGGTTAACCCGTTAAACCCGGGATCCATGTCATGAATGTCTGGTAACTAAATAAAAAAAGTGAACATTAACAAACTAAACTAAACGAAAAAAATTAATAAAAAAAATTAAAAAAAATCTGGGTTAACTCGTCAAACCATATTAACCCGTTAAACCTAGGATCCGTGTCATGAAAGTCTGATAACTAAATAAAAAAAATTTAACATTAACAAACTAAATTAATCAAAAAAAATTATGAAAATAAACAACAAAAAAAAAATTAACGGGTCAACCCAAAATTAACTGGGTTCACCCGTGAAACTAGTTTAACCCATGAAATTCGAGATATGTGTCATGAAAGTCTGATAACTAAATAGAAAGAAATTTAACATTAACAAACTAAACTAAATGAAAAAATTAATTAAAAAAAAACAAAAAAAATATTTCTGGGTTAACTTGTCAAATCAGGTTAACCCGTTAAATCTGGAAAACGTGTCATGAAAGTCTGATAACTAAATAAAAAAATTTAACATCAATAAACCAAATTAAACAAAAAAAATTTGTCAGAAGAAAAAAAATAAAGAAAGAAGCAAAAAAAAAAATCCAGAAAAGGAGTTAAAAAATAAGACAACTTAAAAAAAATCAAAAACGGATCAGTGTTTTACTGTGGACTGCACTGTGCAGTCCACAGTAAAACACTGATCCGTTTTAATATATGTTACAATTAATTAAAAATAAAAGAAAAAAATTCGGGTTAACTCGTCAAATCAGGTTAACCCGTCAAACCCGGGATCCGTGTTATGAAAATTTGATAACTAAATAAAAAAATTAAGATTAACAAACTAAATTAAACAAAAAAAATTCATTAAAAGAAAAATACACAAAGAAAAAAGAAAAAAAAACTCATAAAGGCAATAAAAAACCATAAAAAATAAAAAATAAAAACAGAAAAAATAGGAAAAAAATAAGAAAAAAAAAGAAAAAGAAGAAGACAAAAAAAATTGGGAAAAAAATAAAAACATAAAAAAAAGAAAAAAAAAAGGACTGCTCAGCGTTTCACTGTGAACTTGCACAGTGAAACACTGAACAATTTTAATTTTTTCTTAACTTAATATTTCAATCTTGATAGTCTATTATAGCTTTGATATCTTGATATCTTGAAATATTTTAATTATTATTTTTTCAACTAAAATATCTAGATATTAATCACCAACACCAAAATTTAGAATCGATGCTCTTGATATGAGTCGGATTATATTTTAAAATTATGATAAATTGAATTAGAGTAATATAATTAAAAATAAAATTAAATTTTTTGAAAAAGTATGCGAGGTATAACTAATATTGTTTTAAAACCTGAATTGTATTTAAGTTGATCTATAATTTAGGTTAAAAAAAAGAAAATTTCAGTTTTACCCGGTTAAAATTAACTATCAACTCATTAACTATTTATTTTTTTATTAAAATAATATTGTTTTAATTTTAAAAAAAACCTTGGATTGATTCTCTATTTGTGACCCCATCAATTATTTTTATCACGACAAGGAACTCATGAAAATCGATTATTTAAATATATATTAAAAATATATCTAAAATAGATGAAAAGCTAATTCGGCACGAGTATGTATTATAACAAAGTTATTAAATTTGTGGAAAGAAGTAGTTGATCCTTCATCTACTTTGATTTTATTGTGTCAACCCCTCCACCTTCACTGTACCGTACAAGTCTTAAACACACGGCAGACGAAGATGGTAAAGATTTTAATGGAATATATCCCTCATTTTTATTATTTTAAAATTATATAAATTTATTTTTAACTTATTTTTTAAAACTATATTTTTTTTTCATCATTGCAACAAAATCAAGATGGTTGAAACCGTGTTTCTTTAAATTTTAAAATTTATTTTTGCTAAAAAATATATTTTTTAATATTTTCATATCGTTTTAATGTACTGATCTTAAAAATTATTTTCATATATTTTTAAGGGAAAAATATTTTAAACAGCAACTGCTACTACAATTCCAAACATGCTTATATATTCTTAAAATTACTATTGTTATAAAGAGAAAATAGCTAGAAAAAAAAAACTAAATTATTCAAATTCATTACTTAACGTGATTCATTAAATTAAATCAAATTAGTGATGATGTTATGTTCCAACAACACCCTTAGAGTAGCCATGATCGAGTGGTTTCCTTGGATTTTCTTTATTATTATTATTATTAATATTAATGTAATTAAATGCAAGAGTCAATGAGGTAATTAAGGAGAAAACAAAGGCAGAGGAACGGCACCTGGTAATGTCAGATAGCTTCTTGAGAGAATTTAGCAAGTTTTTGATAATACGGCATTACTTATTTTTGAAAAATACAATTTATTAAAAATATATTAAAATATTTATTTTCAGATTTTTCTTCATATCAAAACATTTAAATTATATAAAAAAAACCTCTAAAAAACAGGTTAAAACACATTTAAAAAAAACATTGATCTTTGATGAGAAAAGTGTTTACTCGTCACTATCAAACTTGTTTAAAGAAGTGCCTTATGCTAGATATAGCTTCCTAATAGAATAGGCATAATATGTTTTTGAGAAAATATTTTTTATTTAAAATATATTAAAATAATATATTTCGGATTTTCCTTTACATTGTGTGTTGAAATAAAAAATAAAACTTAAAAAATATTAATTTAATATTTTTTAAAATAAAAAATAGTTTGAAATGTAATTTAAAAAATAAATTATACCGTGTTAGAAAAAAACACCAATCTTAGAAAAAAAATCATTATTAAATTTGTATATTTGAGAATATAGTAGCAGTTGCTTTTTAAAGTGTTTTTTTTCCATAACATATAAAAACAATATTTTTTTATTTTTTTAAAATTATTTTTGATATTAGCACATTAAAATAATTAAAAAATATCAAAAAAATATTAATTTAAATTAAAAAAATTAAAAAATTAAAAAATTAAAATTTTTAAAAATAATAAATGTGGAACACACCCTGCCTAAATGACTGGAGTTCGTACTGTATAATTCCAGAGGTTCCTCTTCTTGTAATTAACTGTAATAGTGTATGTGCGGTTTTACCGTAATACTGACAACGAGATTTGCCACGGTGGCCCACCCATCTGTCATGGTTAAAACTAGCTGGGAGAATTCAAGAAAATATAATACCCAAACTAGGCGTGCAGTTAGGACTGAAAGACAGGAGGGGTAAACGGAAAGTTTCCAAGAAACACGAAGGGCAAACATTTAATGGATTTAAACTAATAAAATTAAACTGGACTAAAATTAATACTTTTAAAGTCTTAAATTAGTATTTTACCTTTTTATTAAATCATGTCATTTTTTATGTTTTAAAAATATTTTTTAAAAAAATTTTATTTTATTTTTTTAAAATTAATTTTTTTATATTTTCAAATTATTATGTATTGATGTTAAAAATAATTTTTTAAAAATAAGAAAATTAATTTAATATATATTTTTTAAAAAAATACTTTAAAAGTACAACTCTCTCTTGAAAGCCTCTGTTCTGTCCTGCAACGAAGCAGTGGTATTTTTGTCAACTATCAATTGTAGTTTGAGTTACTTCTCTTACAAGTTAAGTCAAGCTTTAATATTTTCAATTTCAGTTCATGTTTTGTAATAAATTGTAGCTATCTTTTGTTCTTTTCCTTCTTTTCATGAAAATGACAAAATTTTTAAAAATTAAAAATTATAATTCTTTTAATAACCAAGATTTTGAAAAAAAATTCACTGGATCTTCAAAATTATGGATAAAACAAAATACAAATTCAACTAAATCTTAAAACACTTGCAAACATGTCCTAAAAGATATGAGATTATTTTATATAGCGGTAAATATTTTTTTTAAATTAACATCAATATATCAAAACTATTTAAAAATATTAAAAAATAATTTTTTTAAAAAATCAAGTTTTAAGAAAAAATAGTTTCAACCTCAATACTAAGAAGGGGGTGTTTGAGAATATGATAGCGATTGTTTTTTAAAATATTTTTAGCTCAAAAATATATTAAAATAAAGTATTTTTAGCTCAAAAATATATTAAAGTAAAATATTTTTTTATTTTTTATAAATTATTTTTGACATCGGCACATCAAAATGATCTAAAAATATTAAAAAAATAATAATTTAAAAAAAATTAAATTCTTTCAAAAATATTTTTAAAATAAAAAAAAATCACGTCGATCTAATAGAATTAATTTATTCTAATGTATATATACTTTCTTATTTTATGTACAGTTCCGGAAAGGTCTCAATCAAATTAAAACTCCAAGTCATAACCCTAACATCATCTATTTTATGCTTAGCCTTTCGCAGTCCTCATTAGGCTCTTAACTTGTTGGATCCACCAAGAGTTTTTACACGATCCTTCCCTTCAATAAAGAGTTTTTTTTTTTTTAATGCATTATTTAAATGATATAGATTTGGCTTTCATATGTTTTGAGTGTGCTTGGTACTGTGCTTTTCAAATATATATATTTTTGGAAAATATATTTATTTTTTTATTTTCAAATATTTTTTTATTTTTGCTAGAAAATGAATTAATAGAATTAAAAAAAAACAATGTAGTGTATTAAATCTCAATAGATATGATGGGAAATGACACAAGTTATAATCTTCGTGCAATAACACAATATTATATTGTATGTTATGATTAATCACATAGTTTTTATTGTTTTGATTTTTTTAATCTTTTCAAAATAAGACACTATCTTTATTTATTTATTTATTTATATCAAGAAATTAACCAAAAACAACCTCAGAGCTTTTTAAAAAACACCTGTTGTTCGCCACATTGAAGCTCTCTACCAAGATTAGGTGTGAATTAAATGTGTTCATGTTGAATTAGTCTATTCAGCCAACCAGAATAATTAAGTGCTAAATAGTTCCGAGTAATTAAGGCTACGTTGATTAATTAATCACTCACTCACCTGTCATTTGTTAGGGTGCGTTTGTTTAGCCTCAGCTCATGTGTTTGTGGTGTAAAAAATATAATTAGGTATTTGGTAATATATTAAACTGTGTTTTTTTATTAAAAAATTGAGTTTGAAAATAATTAAGTAATTAATTATGTTTTTTTAAATTATTTTGATGCGCTGATATCAAAAATAATTTTTAAAAAATAAAAAATTATTTTAATACATTTCCAAATACAAAACACTTTTGAAAAATAACCACAATCAAATATTTTATATATATTTTTTGCAACATGAACCTCAATTACAATTCTTATAAAATATATATCTAAATCCAACTAATTATACTTTTTTTTAAATTATAATTATGAAAACTACCTCAAAAACAAATGTATTTATTAAAATACTCTGTACAGAGTATATAACCTTTAATAACACTCATTGCTTTCTTCTCTGTGGCATTAACGGCCCATTCTTATTAATTTACTTGATTTTGCTGACGGCCAGGGCCACCAGGCACATTGCCTGCCTGCCTGCCTGCCTGGCGCCAAGACCAAATCACCAACCGTCCCTTTTTATTTCTACCAACCATCGGTTTCATCATGTGTTTGGTTTGTGTCGCAAAACACCATGTACATTGCCTGCCAAGGGCCAAAACCAAACCACTATATTGAGGTAGTGATTCACAGCATAATATTTTTCAAAATTTTAAATATTTTTTTATTTAATTTTTTTATATTGTTTTGAAGTGCTTATGTTAAAAATAATTTTAAAAAATAAAAAACATATATTATTTTAATATATTTCTAAGAAAAAACACTTTAAATCACAACTATTACCACATTATTAGTACCGTGATGATGAGTGTTTTTCAATTAAAAACATATTAAAAAATAATTTTATAGATTTTTTTAATTTATGATATTAACACGTTAAAATCATAAAAAAAATCTGAAAATGTATTAATTTGATTTTGTTGAAGTGAAAAATATCAATTTTTTTTTTAAATCAAAACGACGTCGTTTTAGTAAAAAAATAAAAATCAAAGGTTTGCAACCGGGTCTTACTGGGTCATACCGGGTTTTTTGTTTTCCTATTTTCTCTTCAACTTGGCTTGGTTTTAGCCCTGAATCGATCTATCGGGCTGGATTTTAAAACTATGATTTGGTGGGTGAGAAATAGATAAATATATAAAATAAATTAATTTACATATTTTAAAATAAAATATTTTTTTAAATTCAAATTGATTCAGAATTCAAGTTGATCGATTTCAAACTAACCCACTATGTTGTCTAGGTTTCACCGCCGTGGTTCCACCTCTAGTTAGGTTAACCAGACTCTAATTTAAATATATTGTTCAATCCCTAATCTACTCGGAAAACGTTGTACATGGTTTAAGCCTTAAGGGGCTACCTCATGGATTTTTTTTATATTTCCATTTATCTTTACATAGTTAAAGTGTTTTCTCGTACATCATTTTAATAATGTTTCATTTTTATATTTATATTTCCTTTCATATTCTCTTTCTTCAATTTCCAACAAATAATAAAAAAAATGTGAGTTATTTGCCGACCTTCCAAAGAATTTATCATTGCAGGAAAAATAATTAATCTTAGACCATCAAAAACAAAATCAATTTTGAAAATACAAAAATGTTGTATCAACTTTCAAGGGTTATCATATCTTGCAAAACCTAAAATAGAAAACACTTAAGAAAAATAAAAAAACTAGAATATTAAAAAAAAAACCGAACTAGCCCATGAAATATATATATATATATATATATATATATATAATTGAAAACTAATGAAATCCTAGTTTTTAGACCCAAGCCGATCCAAGGCTCAGGTTTCGGGTTTTGACCGGGTTACCGGATCAATTTATTTTTAAAAAAATCAAAACGACGTCGTTTTAGTAAAAAAAAAAGTCAATAGGTTGCAACTGAGTTTTTAACCTGATTATACCAAATTTTTTTTTTTTATTTTTTTTTCAACCCAACCCGGTTTTAGTTTCGAGTTGACCAGATCTCAAGTTGACCCGCCGTGTCAGACGAGTTTTAAAACCACGAATGAAATATTTGAAAAACCAGCATCTTGCGACTTATTTCATTGGCGAGGCCATATTTCTACTTATAGGTTTCACTTTTTTATATATATTTTTCAAAGTTAGTTCTATAGATCTTCTACAGGGGTTTTAATGTTTTTATTTATGACATCATGTCAAGATATCTTTTAAAAAATTAAAATAATATTATTTTATTTTTTTTTAGAAGCAGACCATCTAGTCACTCGGGTTTTACTGAATTAATTCTTTAACTTTATATTTTTTTTACAAAAATTCAGCCGAGCTAGTTATTAAAATAACATGGCCTTGAGCCAAACTAAATTTAATAACCCTGGTATAGTCAGCTAGTTAATATTGTAATTTAACATAAAATCCATGTTTGATATTATGATATAAATATATTTTGCATGAAAGTATATTAAAATACTTTTATTAATTTTTTTTATATTTTTAATATTAGCATATTAAAAAATAATATATATATATATAATTTAATACCTAAAAAAAACATCTAAAAACAAAATCAGCCCCTCCTGTTTAGATCAAAGCCACAGTCTATGAGAATGTAAGTTAAGACTATTTTTTTCTTCTGAAATTCACTTTTCAAAAAATTATTTTCTAAATTTTTCTGTGTTTGTTTGTCATTAAAAAAATTGGTCAATGGAATACACTTTCCAGTTAAAGAAAAATTTGGTTTGATTTCCAGGAAAGTATTTTCCTGAAAAATTTAGGCGGAAAACACTTTTTAAAAACTGTGAAAAATTTAGAAATATCATGTTATTTGTTGATTATATCAAATTTGGTCCTCAAACTTTTGATTGCTATATATATATATATTTTGTTTTGAATATTTATTTTTCAATTTTATCTTTTAAAATTTAATTTTTATATTAACTTTGATCCTCATTTTTATAATTGTTATTTGTTTTTTCCTTATTATTTTTTATTGAAATTTTTTATGTATCAAATTTGGTTCTTATTCTTTTGATTGTTACTTATTTTATTTGAAATAATTTATGAAATGTTAATTATTATTATTTTAATTTCTTCATTTTTAATTTTTTT
>Ga0325410_1007368_pt1 | contig 12018 bp, 3 predicted proteins | sample PopdelMetagenome_16_FD_206182 | JGI IMG/M metagenome (GOLD analysis project Ga0325410, IMG submission 206182) | Populus deltoides microbial communities from Bellville, Georgia, United States - Xylem-PdIQD-R3 | ecosystem: Host-associated > Plants > Phyllosphere > Stem > Wood/Secondary xylem... | reverse complement strand
TTTTCTTCTTAGAGGTTTTTTTTCTTTTATTTGTTATTTTTAATTAATTTTATTTAATTAATTTAGTTTATTAATATTAAATTTTTTTCTAAGTAGTTCTCGACTGATGCCTTTAGTTTTTTTTTTTTTATGCCTTTGACTGTGAACTGCACAGTGTAGTCCACTGTGAAAAGGCTGATGCTTTTTTTAATTAATTTTTTTGTTTAATTTAAATTGTTAATGTTAAATTTTTTTCTATTTAGTTATCAAACTTTTATTACACGGATTCTGGGTTTGACAGGTTAACCTGGTTTGACGAGTTAGCCCAGTTAATTATGGGTTAACCCATTAATTTGTTTTTTTCTTTTTAACTATCAAGCTTTCACGATGCAAATTCAATGTATGACGGGTTAACTTGGTTTGAAGGGTTAACCCAATTAATTCATATTGTTTTTCTTTTTTTTCATTAATTTTTTCCTGTTGGTTTTTTTTTAACTAATTTATTAAATTATCACACTTTTATGACACAACCTTGCAGCCAGACCCATGTCCAATGTTATTGGGTCTGATATTGCAATTCAGACACTTTTATGCTAAGGGTTAATCTAAGTTTAATGTTATTATTAATATTATAAACATTACTCTTGGATCAGGCGTTGTAACCAAACCTGAGACTCTTGGGTATAACTTTGTTAAAAAACTTAATATTTTTAGATCTTAACTATTTTTAAAATGCAAAAAATAATTGACCCGCGGCATCACGGGGATATAACTAGTATTAAGTAAAAAAAAACACCCCCGTAACATCGACCCTAAGAGAAGAAGAGGCTTATAGCAAGCATGCCCCTCCCTTGAAAAGGATGCCGCCGTCGACACCCAATAACAAAACCCAAGCCATTTTAGACAGTGCATGCCACATGACAGAGAAAAAAAAAGATTATTTTTCAAGATTTTCAGCAATTCAATTCTTTTTATTTCTTTTTTTTAAAGAAGGCAAGTTATTTTGTTCATAAATCAAAACAACTATATTATAAACGGTGGTCAATTCCAATAAATATCTCCCATACGAGGAATTTTCTTCTCAAAAATGTTAAAATTGACATCAATGATCGATACCTCACCCCTCCTCCCACCAGCAAAATAATAATAATAATAAAAAAAAAAGACGAAAGCAGGAGAAAATACCAACCCACCACTGAATAAAAGAAAGAAAACAATAGCAACACTGTATGCTCACCAGTACTGCAGCTAAATGCAATCGGCTGGTGACTTGGCGACCACTAATTTAGCTTTCTAGCATCTTTCAATATGTGTTTATGGAAAGAATTTATAGCACACCAGCACTTAGCACAGAGTTTCTTTGCCAAGAACACCATATTAAATTATAGAGTACTGAGTTCATTGGCATGGCAGCAAGAATGTCCAGACAAGAAAAGGCAAAAAACTAGATATAAATGGTGCGCCATGCTCCCACCACGACGACTATAGCCACCGGAAAAAAGTTGAGTAAATGCCTGAATGTTATTTTGTTGACAGGGAAGGGAAGGAAACCTTTTGCACAGTTTTTGTCGGCTTATGGTTTGGAAAGGTTTTATTAAGTGAACAACATGGTCATATAATAGAGTTTCTTGGTTAATTATATATCTTGTCGCTTTATACTCGTGACATTTTTTTTTTAAAAAAAATGTGGTCATTTTACATTTTATTTTTATTATGGGTCCCTTCATGAATGTTGCAGGAACCACCTTCTTAAAGAGGAAAAAAAAAAAGAGATTTTTTAAATAAAGGTAGGGGTGAGTAAAAAAACCGAGAAAACTGAAAAAACCGGAAAAAAATAACTGAAAAAACCGAACCGTCAAAATAAACCGATTAAAATTTTAAAAAAACCGATCGGTTCGGTTCGGTTTTGGTTTTATAAGCCTAAAACAGAAAAAATCGAGCCAAACCGAACTCAAACCGAAAAAACCAAGCCAAACCGGCAAAAAACTGAGTCAAACCGAAAAAACCAAGCCAAACCAGTTTGAACCGGTTTTTGTCCTAAAAAATTTGAGTTGGTTTCTGTTTGATTTTGGTTTTTTTAAGAAAAATTAGGTTTGGTTATTTTTTTTGATAAAAACTGAACCGAACCAAAAATGAACACCCCTAAATAAAGGGTGAAAGATCTCATGTATTGTGAGGATATTTGAGAGTATAGTAATAATTTTTTTTGTAAGTGTGTTTTTTAGAAATATATTAAAATAATATATATTTTTTAAAATTTATTTTTGATATTAACACATTAAAACGATTTAAAAATATAAAAAAATTATTTTTTTAATTAAATTTTAACCAATCTCTATTTAAACCGGAGTTATATTGTTGATGTCAAAAGGTATTTGGACTAACATGAACAAAAATGGTTGTAATAAACCTTATTAGTTTGATGAATGAATTGGTTAAGACTATATAAAATAATGTGATTAATCTATAAAACAAAATTAAATATTTTCATAGAGATTACGAGAAAGGTGTAATTAAAACAATATTTGAATTTCAAGGATGATTAAATTTATATGTTAGAATGAATCATCTTTATATAATAACAAGTTCATTCTTGGATAATCAAATACTTGCAGTAACTCCATGAGTTAATTAATATAACTTACAAGTAAATAAATATAACTTGTGATTAATGGATATTAGCTGCATGTTGATTTGGACATGCTTAGCCTCGTTAGACTTGAGCTCTCCATTTAATTAGGTCGGTTGAGTTTGTTAGTAATTTTAATTTGTTATCTATTAATTTATCAATTTAGGAGTTGTTTGGCAATGTTATAACGGTTATTTTTCAAAGTATTTTTTGTTTGGAAATGCATCAAAATAATATTTTTTTTAGTTTCTAAAAATTATTTTAATATTAACGCATCAAAATGATTTAAAAACATTAAAAATAAATTAATTTTAAATAAAAAATAAATATTTAAATTTTATTGAAACTCTGATATAAACATAACACCAAACAAGTTTAATTTCAGTTTGCTAAACCACCAAACTAAGTAATATAAATATACGTTGGTCCATATATTACAAATATATATTGTAGCATTAACTCCAATGAAATATCTTGGAAAGAGGATCATATCCAAAATTACCATTAGTATTTTTTCCTTTGATAAATATAAAAAAATAATAATTAGAGTATTAGTTACAAGATAGAGAGATAATTAAAAAATATATATTTTTATAGTTAGGGTATTTATTTTATTTTCTTATATTTTTCTTTAAAGTATATCATTGAGGTAATTACTAATTAGTGGAAGATTTCTAAATTTTTTTGTACAAATAGCGTTCACGTCCTTTTTCTTTAATGAAACGATTAGGGCCGAATCTTGATCCCAACGAACTACAACTTCGATGTGGCCCATATTTCTGGTTCTTGGGCCCCCATTAAGCCTGCTGCATAGAGTGTAAATATGGACCCAAAAAGGGTGATCATTTTTCTTAAGTATTCAGTATTTACACCCATCAGCCTGTGGTACACCAAAAAAGTTAATGGTTGAAAATGGTAGGGTTTTAAGGTAATATTTACACTTGGTTATTTTACATATGGTCTATTTATTATTATTATTATTATTATTTATAATATTTTTTTAGTTTTTTATTTAAACTTTTTTTTGGAAAAAAAATATTATTTTTTTATTTTTACACTTTGAATATTTATCACTCTACAATTGGTCTATTTATATTATTCTTTTTGTTCTTATCTTTTATTTTTTTGTAATTTTTTTTGTAATTTTTTTCTTTACACTTTTTTCTTAAAAATATTATTATACAAAGACTAAGAAAAAAATCTTTCACTGTAGCAATTACAATATTATTCTATTCTTCTATTACATTAAAAATTAGCTTGCAATCTTACATGTAGGTGTATAAAAAATCTCCCACAAACCTATAATATTTTCACCTCATTAATATTTTGTAAGGGATATTTGTCTCTTATTAATGATATGTCAACGATTTGCCATGTGCAAGATCCTCCTCACAACCTTCAGGGGGTCGATGTGTGCATGGTATAAAAATTAGAGTCAAACTCCATCTCAAGTTTTAGTGACTGTTGTACCAAGCTAATGGTAAGATTCATTACAAGTATCCAAGGAGTTTTATATAGCTTTTTAGGATCACTCAAGTGGATGATGAGACCATAAAAGCATACCTTAAAAAGGCTTGATGAGAAAATGCTCAAGGTTGAAGAATTAATAGAATATGTGGATTCTAAAGCCCTTATAAATGGAGTAAAGAGAAAAGTTTTATGGAAATAGTTGTATATCACTAAAAAAAATAAGAATTAAATTGAATAAAATAAATAAGAAAAATAAAATATTAAAGGATGAAATTGAAAAAAATTATCAAACTTAAAAAAGCAAAATAAATATCAATCAAATGAATGAATGAGAACCAAAATTGAACACAATTAATTTTTGGAAGAGCTGGTGTGAAATCTAAGGTGAGGAGAGAGAAAAGGGGTAGGAAAAAAAAAAGTCCACCGTAAACCAACTATTAGTTCACAGTACACATGCATCTGGCCACTAGAAAAAAGATGATGCCACACTTTCAAAGTCATTGCCAAAGGAAGACACGCACGCGATGCTCGAAGAGCACAAGCGCCTTTCACACACGTCAGTTATTTTTTTAAAATTCTATTTATATTTGTTAAAAGACTGAATTGTTCCTCATTCAAATTGACTATAACTAAAAAACTATGATGAAAATACAAAAAAAAACTCTTGGGCATTAGTTTTTTTAAGGGCAATGTAGTTATTTTACCATGCAATCAAAGCGTTAGAAAACTGAAAAGCCTTTAGATCATAATTTTTATATTTTTTTGTTTTAAGAGTATTTAAATTATTTCACTCTGCATTTAAAGTGTTAAAGAACTGATTTATTCTTGATTAATATAATAATGATAAATGAATTTTATGAAAAAGATTATTTTGTCCCAATAACTAGCTAAATTAAATCTAAATAATTTTCCTAACAAATTGGGTTATCGGCACAAACTATAGATGACAAACTATTTCTATCCGGCCTTTAAAAATAAAATTTTAAATCCACATGTTTTTCTTTTTCATTTATTTGGAAATTTATATCTACATGATTATAATAATTAGGAATATAGCCATCCAATAATGTTGCTGCTCTTTTCTAACCAATACAGTATTTAATCATGATAAATCATCAGAGGGTCTCAAAATCCCATCGAAATGGACTATTTTGCAAGTACCAAGACTTCTACCGTTAATTATGTACTTCATTGGCTATATAGTAGGGAATATCAAGATGAACATTTTATTAATAATTATCCAAACACCAAAGAACCTTGTTCCTTAACATATCAATTTTCAGGATATCATCAATTGACGCCATCGTTGGGAAACTCATATAAAAAAAGCCATTAATTATTTCTTCCAGAACTAGTTTATTGATATCCATATTCATCATTAATGGCAGACAATCAAGACACTCTTAAAATAAGACGTGTAGTAGATCTTCCTGCCATAACAAACACTTCTGCCTAGTTAACCCTTCAATAGCTCATCAACCAGGTGCAACTCCTCACCCAAGCAGTATTAGCAACCTATGGGCCAAAAAAACCTTTGCCAATGAAACAGGTCTCGGCATCACCTCAATAAGCAATTGCACCCTCATATACATCTCTACCACAACAGGTAACACTTAGTGTTTGCAAATAGTTACACCACCCAGAAGAATATGGGCAAAATAAAATAATAGGGGGGGTTTCACCTTCAAAGGTTATCCAGCCCTTCTAAAGAGCGCTCATGTCGCCATGATGTTGCGTTCATGTCATCATAATGCTTGTGCACACAAATAGTATTCTAGACGTCCATCTGGTCATCATGGGAAAGAGGTTATCCACTGATCTTGTTGTTCCATGCAAAAAACCCTAAGCTCCTTAAAACTTTACAAATATAAATATGAAAAGCAACTTATATAGGAATATATGAATGAGGATGTTTACATCTAAGATGACCTTGAATAATTATGATGGTCTTCTAGATCTAAGGGAACATGTGCAGAATGTGCGGAGCAACTTGGAACTGATAATCTAGGATAGCTATGTCATGTGCAAGATCTTCCTCACAACCTTCAGGGGGTCGATATGTGCATGGTACAATAATTTAGAGTCAAACTCCATCTTAAGCTTCGGTGACCATTGTACCAAGCTAGTGGTAAGATTCATTGCAAATATCCCAACAAAAAGGAGTTTTATATAGTTTTTTAGGATCACTTAAGTGGATAACGAGTCCGCGAGAGGATACCTTAAAAGGCTTAATGAGAAAATGCTTATGGTTGAAGAATTAATTTGTGGCTTCTTAAGCCCTCATAAATGGAGTAAAGGAAAAAGCTTTATGGAAAGATTTGTATAGCAATCAAAAGAATGAAAACCAAATTGAATAAAAAATTTTAATGAAATAAAATATTGAGGGATAAAATTGAAAAAAAATATCAAACTTAAAAAAATATTAAAAGCAAAATAAATATCAATCAAATGAATGAGAGCCAAAATTGAACACAATTAATTTTTGGAAGAGCTGGTGTGAAATCTAAGGTAAGGCAAGAGAAAAAAGGTAAAAAAGAAAAAAAAATCCATTGTAGCCCAATTGCTAGTTCATCATACACATGCGTTGGGCCACAAGAAAGAGGATGATGCCACACTTACAAAGCCATCGCGGAAGGAAGATGCGCGCGCGATGCCCAAAGAACGCAAGCGTTTCCACACGTGTCGACCATTTTTTTTAATTCTATTTATATTTGTTAAAAGACCGAATTGCTCCTCATTCAAATTGACTGTAACTAAAAAACTATGAAGAAAATACAAAAAACTCTCGGGCATCAATTTTTTTAAGGACAATATAGTCATTTTACCATGCAATCAAAGTATTAGAAGACTAAAACGCCTCTAGACCATAATTTTAATATTTTTTTTGCTTTTAAGGATATTCAAGTTATTTCACTTTGCATTTAAAGTGTTGAAAGACTAGTTTATCCCCGATCAATATGATAATAATAAATAAACTATATAAAAAAAGCTATTTTACCCCAATAACTACCTAAATGATTTTGCTAGGGAATGACAAAATCACCTAGCTTTTGTTTTAACTTGAAGAATTCACAATCGTTTCCTCTGTTGCATGTCTTGGATTTTTTCTCTCTAAAAAACTACTAAATTTGCATGATTCAAACGTGCTTGAATACTAAAGGAGAAGAGTTTTTTTTTTCTAACAACTTCAGCCTTTCAATTTAAGTACATTATTAACTCAGAAAATTCATATATATATATTTTAAAAATTATAAAGTCAAATCGGTATGAAATTCCAAAACTCTAATCATTGTATTTTTTTATAAAAAATTGAAGAATCTAAAAAAGATTCAAATAACTCAATAAACATGGGTCACTAACGGATTTAATAATCTATATGCATTTAATATTCATCTGTGCTCTTTTTTCTGGAAAGTTGAAGATTGTTTTGTTTCAAAATAAATCTTTCTTTTTAAAGGAGGCATTGATACTCTATTATGAGTATTAAGATTTGGCCAAACTGTTCTATTTCAAATACCATCATATATATATATATATATATATATATATATAGTCCTTATTATCCATACTAAAATTATTTAGATGTGATTAATTTCCTTGATGCTTGATTTTCTTTTTACTCCCTTAATTTCCTCCTTAATTGCCAAGAAAATCAAATTAAATCTAAATAATTTTCCTAATAAATTGGGTTATCAGGACAAACTATAGATGTCAAAAAACTATTTCTATCCAGCCTTCTTAATTAAAAATTTAAATCCACGTGTTTTTCCTTTTCATTTCTTTGGAAATTTATATCTACATGATTAATATAATAATTAGGAATATAGCCATCCACTAATGTTGGATGCTCTTTTCTAACCAATGCAGTATTTAATCATGACATATATATAATATGTTATTGTCCTTTTCATAAGCATGTTGAAGATCCTATTCCTTTTAATTCTGTCTCTCACTGACCACATGGAGATTCTTTCCCCCATTTGATAAAAATTATGTTTTCAAATGTTTTTTTTAGAACTATATATGTTATTTTTTTACATTAACCTATCAAAATAACTTAAAAAAATTAATTTAAAAAAACAAAACAAAAAAATTCAAATTTCAAGCAAGCAGTGTTTTAGCCGCAATACTAAATATACCCATAGAGTAATAGCATTTAGCTGGACCAAAAAAGAAATATGATTTCAATGTGAATATAATTTTTTATTAGGAGTGATTATTTTCGATTCGGTTTGGTTTTTATCAAAAAATTATAATTAAATTGAATTTAAAAAAAACTAAAACTGGTTCAAACCGGTTTGACTCGATTTTTTCTGGTTTGACTCAGTTTTTTTTGGTTTGGCAATATTTTTTTCATGTTTTTTTCGGTTCAGTTTGATTTTTTCGGTTTCAGGCTTATAAAACCAAACCGGTCTGTTTTTTTTTAAATTTTAATCGGTTTAATCTGGTTTTTTTCATGGTTTGACAATGAATACTAGCTATTTTTTTTTTTATTATTGAATTGAAATAGTTATGGGTTGTTCTTGTTAACAATTCTATCGTCCATTTTTAATTGTAAATCTTCAATGGATCATCAAGTTTTGATGGATCAAATATCTTTTGTGCTCCATTAGAGTGGACGTTTCAATTTTTAAATACCCATATTCGAATCTCAATGCGTCCTTCCAAAAGAAAATCTTGAGATTAAACAATCTTCAACTTTTCAAAACAAAACAAAAGAAGGGTCTAAAGATTTTTAACCCTTCAATTTAAAGTTTTTGGTTTTAAATATTTGTATATCAAGAATTTCTTTTCTAATCTACCAATAACAACTATGAGAAGAAAAAAAAAACTACGCATGTTTTTTTTTTCTTTTTATCGTAAAAGAATCAACAGTACTATTTAGGTGCATGCCATTTAGAAATACTGTCCAAACAAAAAAAAAATATATATATATATATATATATATTTTAAATTTTTTCATATGTTAAAATATAAATTTTAAAAAATAAAAAATATATTTTAAAAAATCATTACAGCATTAACGAACACTATCTTAATAACATAGTGAAAAGGTACAAGTCACCACCAAGTACACGATCATTTATTATTCTATGGAAAAGTTCCACTCAAAAGGTGTCAATTTATAATGCATGCACGCGCATTAAATTAAACATGGAAAGTCTTACCTACCATAATCAGCATTATTCGAATTTCAAAAAAAAAAAAAAAGCAAGGCATTATTCAATATTGCAAGTTCCCTTTTTCTCCCCTCATGTTGCGTTAATTGTGCCTTTTTTTTAAAAAAAAAAAAAAGAAGAATATTTATGCTTTGTAAGAGTAAACAGAAAATGAGCATAAAAAAGAATTAAATGTAGTAGTGTATTTAACACATTAATTATTATATAATCCAATTTAAAATCTTGACTACTATAAGAAAACAATTGGATTTTAGAAAACTGCTATACATACATATTTACAAACTTCAAACTTCATGTAAAGAATATTTGAGACTGTGGTAGTAACTAATTATATTTAGAAATATTTTAAAATAATATATATTTTTTTATTTTAAAAAAATTATTTTTAATATTAATATATCAAAACAATCTAAAAATATAAAAAATTTATTTTTTTTAAATTTAATTTTTTAAAAACACAATTTAAACCACATTTCTAAATATTACCTATTTAAATGAAGTCAATATTAGTCTCGCAAACGAGATGTTTAATTGATCATGACCACACGCATATATGCTTCATAACTCTGCTACCATATTCCGTAATCCAAGTGTCGTTATAACCCCAGATGAATTGCTTTTTATATAAGTTAAAAGAGCTTATTACATGCTAAATTTGTTGCAAGAATTTTCCAAAAACTTATTATAGAAAGTATAATACAGTAGGGATTTATCAGGCAGAATGAAAATAAACTTGGGAGAGATTCAACGTGTAGGTCATTCACCTTCTAGAAACGAGAAAATACACACACAATGTTATCGTAAAAACAAGTTGAATTCTCTTGAAATCTTATGATTTTACGAGTGAATATATATTTAATATGTCAAATTGAATTAAAACTCGTTAACTAATAAAATCGGTCAAACTCGTTCAAACTCGGTAAAATCGGACCGATTTTACAAGTTTGAAAAAAATATAAAATTATGTATACTGGTAATCTATATCTTTAACATTTTCATTGTTTTAAATTTATATCTTACAAAACTTGTGTAATTTGATAATCAAGAGCTTGATTTTGACTATAATTATTATAATTTTTTTAATGATACAAGTTATTTATGGATTTCATTTCTATAAAATTAAAATACTTATTCATTCTTCACAATTTCTTATGTAAACTATTAACATATCAATTGATATATTACTCTGTTTTAGCTGGCAAATATATAGAATAAAAGTTATAAATTGACATGTTTGACCCTTGGAGTAATTAATGTTAAATGATCTATCAAAATTTGAAAGAACTCGTTTATTGTAAATGATGAAGTAAATGGGTCGATTTGTCTAAGAAGTAGAGGAATCAATGTGAGTAAAATAAAGGTATTTGGATTTTTCTATTATTTATTTTATTTTTATTGAGTTATATTTACTACTTGATTGAAATTGTTAATATATAATTAGTTAAAATATTTTACTTATGATTTTACGATTCGAGTTTATATTATATATTCCGAATCGAGTTAAAACCCCCCCTTTATATATATAGAATAAAAGTTGTAAATTGACATGTTTGACCCTTGGAGTAATTAATGTTAAATGATCTATCAAAATTTGAAAGGACTCGTTTATTGTAAATGATGAAGTAAATGGATCGATTTGTCTAAGAAGTAGAGGAATCAATGTGAGTAAAATAAAGGTATTTGGATTTTTCTATTATTTATTTTATTTTTATTGAGTTATATTGTTAATTACTACTTGATTGAAATTGTTAATATATAATTAATTAAAATATTTTACTTATAATTTTACGATCCGCCCCCCGCGGCAACACACACACACACACACAACCTTATTTTTCTTTAAAATTCATTTAATGGGATTTTAACAAACATAATTCAATTTAAAAGGTCCTTATCTCGAGAAGTTGTGGTGACGGCCCGCTGTATTGGCCACGAAATTGCTTTCCTTCGTAGGTAAAGGATCTAGCGATGGGTTTTGGGTTTATCACAGCAGAATCTGCGTCGGCAGAAACACTTAATTTTTGCAGTGGAAAGGCCGAAAATCACTAATGGTTACCCTAAAGAAAACGGTTAAAGCGTGTTCGAACTTGGAAATTTATTAGACCATTATCTAGTGGTCGTTTGTTTCAATAAGCGTTTCACACTGTGGTTGGGAAATATTTAAAAAAGAAATTAAATTTTTTTAATTTTTTTTACTTTAAATTAATATGTTTTTTTATATTTTTAAATTATTTTGATGTGTTGATATAAAAAATAATACTCTAACATCTTACAAGATAATCCTCTAATATATTTTGAAAACTCAAGGATGATTTTCAAAATTAAAGGCAAGTATAGGATTCTACATTCAAAGTTTCCTTTTAATTATTCTAGATGCCTATATGTAGAATATTAATAGTGTAGTTATCCAATATTTAGAATTCTTTCGTGGACTAAAATAAATTTATATTGTGAAAGTATTGTAATTTAAGTCCATGTGACTTCCTCTCAAGAGTAATATGAAATGAAAGATAGTTATTTTACACTATGATTTCTTTCTCCTTAAATTTTTACTAACAACTTAAAAAGTGAATAGGGATGTCCAAGTATACGATGCTAAGTTTCAGTAGAACCATTGCTGTAACTAGTTTTTTATTCTATATTCCAAACAAAAAACTCAAAATAAAAATAGAGACAAATATAAATACAAGAGTTAAGTCTATATCCAAAACAAACTATATATGAATTTAAAAGAAAAGAGAAGATATATAATTTCATATT
>Ga0325410_1007367_pt1 | contig 12018 bp, 18 predicted proteins | sample PopdelMetagenome_16_FD_206182 | JGI IMG/M metagenome (GOLD analysis project Ga0325410, IMG submission 206182) | Populus deltoides microbial communities from Bellville, Georgia, United States - Xylem-PdIQD-R3 | ecosystem: Host-associated > Plants > Phyllosphere > Stem > Wood/Secondary xylem... | reverse complement strand
TCTCAACTATGATCTACTTTTTCTAGCATGAGAAAGGTCTAAAAATATCTCAATGAAATTTCTCTTGTCGAATGTAACTCATTAATATTAATATCAATTATTTTTTTATCAAAATATGAAAAACCAACTCTCTCTCTCTTAAATCTAGGGACTGAAAAATAAGTTTTCGAATAAAAAGTAATATTTTTATAACAAAAGGAAATGAATTGGAGGAGAAAGAAAAATAGGTGGACCAGAAAGCATTTTTTTGTGAGTTTGAGATTGGTCATGTGTCCTTTCCATGTTTTATATTTTGATCCTTTATCTTTTAAATTTGTTTTTTTTATCATAATTTAAAACTTCAGAATATTGATTGAGGTTTGGTATACAGTAAAGAGTGTGTTTATCTACTCGACAGCGGTTGTGTTTTGAAGAAACCACAAAAAATTGTGTTTGGTTAAAGTGTTAAACTAGCGTTTTCAAAACATGGAACCCACCAAAAAATAGGTAGAAACATAGTTTAAGGAGAAGTATTTTGCACCGTCTTCCCCGGCATTGTTCACTTTTATTAAGTGAACAGTGTGCAGAGTGAATTAATTCACCGTGCACACAAAAATAAACACACGAACAGTAAAAAAAATTCAATTTTTGTATTGTATTTTATTCTAAAAATTAGTGTTTAACATTATTCAATGACATTACATAAATTAGAAAGAGATCGTATGATGGTGTAGCATTTGCAGAATTTGATCGTAATCCTAATTTTATTCCTGATGATATTTTATATGATTTTGTTGTACGCTCAAAAAACCATCGAAATTATAGTCCTTGTCGAATTAATTTCGTATGTGATGAAATTGTAGATAGTTTAATGGAATAATAAAAAAAAAGTTTATATAAAATATTATTTATTTCATGATATAACAACAGTAGTTAAATCTACAGTATTTAAATTAAAAATCATTAATATTAATATGTATCACCAAACACATTAAATTATTTTTTATTCAACCTCAATTTCAACCACAGTTTTAACCAAACATATATAAATATCAAACCAACCTCAACCAAAAATATTTTTTATAAAATATTTTTTTAAAATTATAACTATAAAAACTATCATAACACCAAGCAAATTCAACTTAGAGATTTATGTTGGAGCACTTCTATTTATAAATATGGAATATTTAAATTGGATTGGTCTGGTATGCACAAGTTTTCATGATATATACGCCAGTGTTTCTCCTTTTCAATTTAAGTTTATTCATTTAAAAGTATTTAAAACTAATGATCAATGTTTAATTATGACAAGAAAACAGAATATTGACGATTTATATCCCAAATACTTGATAATTACCGAGAGTTGTTTCTAGAAAATATATAATATTGTTGTGTTATCCCTTTCTAATTAATATATATTTGCTAACAAGGTATATATATATCAAATAAATTTACCTAAGAGCATAGCACAACCTCGAAAATGGATTACCTTCTCATATAAAGATAGATGATTGAAGCATATAATTCTATATATTAATTTAATAGATGGAGTAGTTTCATTTAAGTAGTTAACCATATTGGAGGCTGAATCATTATTGCATGCTGAATTGGAATTGTTCCAGAGTTCATTGTTAAGGCCACCAATAGCTGGTAAGAGTTAGCAACCGAAGAAGAAGAAGAAGAAGAAGAAGACGAGGAGATTAACAGGATTGAATCATTATTTTCTCATGTTAATTATTTCTATGATGCGGACCTTTTTTTTTTATTATTATTATTATTATTATTATTATTATTATTATTATGTGGTTAAGTAATCTTTAATGAAATAGATAATGATCTAGAATGTAAAAAATCAAGTTTGATAGAATATAATCTTGTGTTTAAGAACCAAAAGTATTGAAAAAAAACTTGGACTCGAAGATAATCTTATATCCGAGAACCCTAAGTATATGAATAACACCACAAATCTAATTAATCTTCAATAAATCAGTGTATGATCTTTTTCCCTAAAAAAAGTTGTTTTGTCACAAATAAACAAGAGGAAAATTCATGTTTATTCTTCAACTTGCTGCTCGTATCTGCAACTCATAAAATATATAATATAGTCTCCTTTAATGAACCCTAATAAACTCATTTTGGGTTGCGATCATAAGTCTAAACTAGTAATCAACTAATATAAATATTTCAATAATAAAATAAACTCCTAAATAATCTCTAATGAGAGATAGAACAAACTTAAATTAAAACTAATTATTAAACATTAAATAAATAAATAAAATAGGATAATAAAAACAAATTATTTATGCTAAAATTCTTCTATATAGTTTGAATCTCTAATTTTTGTATATTCTTGGCAGATTTCAGTCCTGACTTCAAACACATTGTTCTCTCTCGTTTGAATAAATTATTGGGTTTACTATATATGTTTGAAAATCTTGAAAGATGCTTAGTTTTCAGCTCAACTTGCATCACAACAAAATTATACATGTGGATCCAGATATGTTCTAAACAGTACATAGAGATTTAGTCGGATAGATTTGACTAGATTCATCTAGTAAGTTCTATCCTATAAAATAATTGTTTCTGAATTTCATTTTATTTGAAAATTTATAACAATATAATTATATGTATTTAGTATTTTCTTATAAAATCTCAGCTTATAAGCAAAACGAAATTCTACTTGCAACAATTCCCCTTCCATCGAAGCTTCATTGTCCTCAAGGAAGAAGTGGGGAAACCTCAGAGAGAATTCGTCCAGAAACTCCCACGATGTATTTGAAAGGTGAAAGATCTTTCCATAGGAACAGAACATGCTCTGAAGCACCAGCCTTATTGAATTTCTTGGCATTATCCCATGCACTTCCAATGTTGGAAACACAGATGACAGTCTGGACGCCACCCATAAATGATCCAGCAAGTAGGAGTGTTAGTATGACAAGCGCACCAGATGGGTTCATCTCCTTGATAGAAGCCTTAGTGGGGAACATAACACATGCAACATAGTTAGGCTTGGTAGTGCCTTCCATGAAGTCAGGGGTGTTGTTGAATTGCCTGCGAGCTGCCTTAATCAATTTAAGAGCTGTATTTTCCACTCCCTTCAATGTCATGGCAGGAAAGAAATACAGATGCATTGCAGTACCCGCAATCGAACCAATTAAAACGTTAGGATTTATAATACATCAACTGTTGAAATAGATGCATTACTGATACAAACACCAAAAAAGGCCATGGACACCAGTGTAGCAGATCCAATGGTAAATTCCTTTCTAATGGTAGCATTGGTGTTGCCAGCTGCATACAAAGCATTAGTTCTCTCACGAATACAGTGACTCATGCCAACCATATCAATAATTCCCCCAAAATTATCACTGATCGAATCATAGATCTCAATGGCTGATTCAGTAGCAATGGTGTTTAGCATTACAAGAACACCCACTGTAATGCCATACATTGCCTCAAAGCTAAAACTAACACAAATGCTATCTGCAATGGCAAGAATGGAAATGATGGCAGATTTGTATCCCAATTCTAGGCCAAAGCTCACATTAGTGGGCAATATGCGCATTGCTAGTATAATATTTTGTGACAAATTCAATAATGAGACCAGCCCAAAGAACCACAACAACACACAAGAAGAGTTGCCAATTCTTCACAACTTCCTGGGTTCTGAAGTTGAAGCTGGTAAAGGAAGACCGGATCGGAGAGCAATCCAACTAACAATGGCAACTCCAAAAGTCATCAGAACAATGGAGATGATTAGTGATTCTTCGGTGCTGGTTCAAATTCCTTCACAACCTTGGTCTCAATGAGGTCAGTTGCAAATAAAATGGTTATAAGACAAACCATAATACCCACAGAATTGACAATGAGAGGATATACCATTAGAGTCAATTCATGATTGATTCCAAAAGAGGAGATGGAAGCAACAACTAGGGCAGCACAAGAGGACTCAGCGTATGAGCCAAAAAGATCAGATCCCATGTCAACTATATCACCAACACTATCATCTTCACTGTCAACGATCACAACAGGATTCCTTGTGTCATCCTAAGGAATGTTCCTTTCAACCCTGCCAATAAGATCAGTACCAACATCAGCAGCTTTGGTGTAGATACCTTCACCAACTCTGCCAAGGAGAGCCATGGAAGATCCTCTACGTCCATAACCAGTTATAAACTCAAAAAGGCCTTCACAGTCATCACCATAGTATAACTTGAAGACGTTGATGTTAATATAAAGCAACAAGAGTCCTTTTGCAGCAAGGAGAAAACCCATGACTGCCCCAGATTTAAATGCAGCGATAAAAACCTTCCTGATTCCTTTTCTTTCCTCCCTAAACATAGGTTGCAATTTTCATTCCAAGAAATCCAGAAACCACTAAAGTGACAGCCCCAAGCACGAAGGATATGGTGCTGAAGCCAGCGCAATGGTAAGAGCAGGCTTGCACATCTTCAATGGGTCATATGTACAAGGCTGAGGTTCCTTTTCCCAGTATGACTCAGCGATTTCTTTCATCTTTCCCAGTATCATAGCACTGATTTCCTCAAGGCTAATTACCTTAGTCTCTCCGTTCACTATCACCTGTAAATAATTAAGGCTGGCCATCTGATGGGAACCGCAGGATAATGAAGAGTTGCAGCCACATCAAGAACTGCAGGAAGATGGAGAACTGCAACCAGCCATCATTAATTAATGAAGATTTCAGGGACTTTGAATCTGATCTTTAAAGCCTGCTGAATTTAATAAAATTAATCTGGTCATAGACAGAATCTAGACATTTTCTTTATTCATGCATTTTAATGTTATCTGGAGTTTCATTGGCTTGTTGCTATATTTAGTGGGCTGTAATCACAAAGGACACATTTATTTTACAGAAGTTATTCAGTTCAAAATTATTGTTAAATTTTAAAGCTACTCTTCATCTTGTTGAATGATATCAACAATCTTCGTCTTCATGAACGAGATCACGATCCAATAGCATCTTGTTCTACGTCAGGTGGTATCAGAGCTAGGTCTTATGATGGTTGGGCAAGATAATGATACTAGAGAACATCTTACAAGGATAGAGCAGAGTGTAGAAGGAATGGCTAGGAACATTGAAATGCTGAATGAACTTGTTAGAGGCTTGCAAATCAATGCCTCAGCCCCACAAGTCTAGAGAGCAACCCTTATAGTTGCAAGAGAAAGACCGAACTTGCGTGAGGAACATGTTGTCCCTCTACATATTGAATCTGAAGATGAAAATGAAGAGGGCTTTGGAGGTGACTTTAGACCACGTGCTAGAAATGGGAACCAACAAGGTGAATCCTATAAAATGAGGGCTGATCTACCTTTTTTCAGTGGTGTAGTAGATATTGAGCAGTTTCTTGATTGGATATATGAAGTGGAGCGTTTCTTTGATATTATCAGGATTGAAGCTGAACGTAAGATGGATTTTGTAGCTTATAAGTTACGTGGAAGTGCTGGTGCGAGGTGGCAATGTCACCAGGATTTGTTGAGGACTAGAGGACAACCTCTTATTCGGAATTGGACTCAGATAAAAACACTCTTAAAGGGTCGTTTTCTTGCATTAGATTATGAACAAGTCCTTTTTCAACGATTTCATAACTGTTATCAGAGTACACATTCAGTGTCTGCCTACACTAAGGAGTTTTTATGTTTGCAAGCTAGATGCAATTTGAATGAAAATGAAGAGCAGCAAGTTGCGCGTTATGTGAATGGATTGAATTATAGTGTTCAAGACTATTTGTCCATGCAAGGTATATGATCAGTTGATTAGGCTCAGAATTTGGTGTTGAGGGCAGAGCGCATCATACAATTAAAGAAGACATTAAAGGTTCCTATGAACCCACGGTTTGATCCCGGTACTAAAGCTTCATCAAGTAGAATTGAGAACAAGCCCGTATATTCATGGGGTAAAAGAGGTGAAACTAAGAAGCCAGAGCCAAAGGAGAGGCAAAGAGCAATGCAAAGAATTTGATGTTTCAAGTGCAATGAATTAGGCCACAAATCTAGCAACTGTCCCAAACGCAAATTTGTCAATATCACTCAGCAAGAACTTGAAGGAGATTATGAGGAACATAACATAACTGAAGAGGATTGCAACTATGAAGTGACTGAGGAAGATGGTGAGGAAATGGTATGTGTTGTAAGGAGACTATTATACACTCCAACACAAGCAGATGAATCACAACGGAAGCGGATTTTTGAAGGCATGTGTTCTATAACCAACAGAGTGTGTAAGCTGGTGATTGACAATTGCAGTTGTGAAAATCTGGTTTCACAAAGCCTTGTTGAGCACCTTAAGCTTAAGACACAGCCACATCCAGCCCCTTATAACATTGGGTGGATAAAGAAGGGGCCTAGTATGAAGATTACTCAACAATGTTATTTACCATTATCTTTAGGAAAGACTTACAGATCTGACATTCTATGTGATGTTGTGGAGATGGATGCTTGTCATATATTACTAGGCAGGTCGTGGCAGTTTGATGTTGATGCAACCCATAGAGGAAGAGACAACACATATGTTTTTCCTTGGAATAACAAGCAGATAGTTGTGGTTCTCAGTCATCCCAACAGCATTTCATTAAAGGTGGAAGAGAAGACTCTACTGTCTATAGCTTTTAACGAGAATGAGTTTGTGGAAGATATGAAGAAAGCCAAATCTTGTGTTTGTTTAATAGTAAAAGGAATGGAACAAGACATACCAACCCCACCTGAAAAGGTTCACAGTTTATTGGCAGAGTTTGAAGATGTATTAGCAGAGCTAACACACTTGCCTCCAATGCTAGATATCCAACATCATATTGATTTTGTTCCAGGAGCTAGCTTACTGAATATCTTTCCCATTATCATATGAGCCCTCAAGAGCATGACATCTTGAAGGAAAATGTAGATGAGCTGTTACAAAAAGGGCATATCAGAGAGAGCATTAGTCCTTGTGCAATGCCTGCTCTGCTCACTCCAAAGAAGGATGGAAGTTGGAGGATGTGTGTGGATAGTCGTGCCATAAATAAAATAATTGTAAGGTATCGGTTTCCCATCCCTCGACTTGATGACTTGTTCGATCAGCTGAGCAATGCTAAACTATTCTCAAAGATAGACCTGCTAAGTAGTTCTCATCAAGTCAGGAACCGTGTCGGAGATGAATGGAAGACAACTTTTAAGACAAAGGATGGATCATATGAATGGTTAGTCATGTCATTTGGGTTATGCGCCTTATGACTCAGGTACTCAAACCATTCATGTCACACTGTGTCGTTGTTTATTTTGATGATATTTTAATATATAGTAAAAATATCGATAAGCATCTTGATCATATTAGGCAAGTTCTAGTTGGGTTGAGGCAGAATGAGCTGTTTGTAAACTTAAAGAAGTGTAATTTTCTTACAAGCAGATTAGTATTTTTTGGATTTATCATAAGTAATGAAGGGGTCTATGTGGATAAAGAAAAGGTGAAAGCTATTAGGGATTGGCCAAAACCAGAAACTATAACTAATGTAAGAAGCTTCCATGGTCTAGCAAATTTTTATCGCAGGTTTATCATGAATTTCAGCACCATTGTAGCACCCATCACCGATTGTCTAAAGAAAGGAAAATTCCAGTAGGGAGAATCTGCTAATCATAGTTTCAAATTGATCAAAGAAAAGTTGACGATAACTCATATTTTAACTCTGCCTGATTTTGCCAAAACCTTTGAGATTGAATGTGACGCAAACGGAATTGGCATAGGAGCTGTTTCGTCTCAAGAGCGGAAGCTAGTTGCATTTTTTAGCGAAAAGTTAAGTGAAGCTCGACAAAAATGATCAACATATCAGCAAGAACTCTATGCGGTGTTCCGTGCTCTAAAGACATGGGAAACATATCTCTTACTTAAGGAGTTCATTGTCTACTATAACCATCAATCTCTCAAATATTTTCCAGGTCAGAAATATATTGATCGTATGCTACTAGGTAGGCAACCTATCTTGAAAGATTCAACTATGTTATAGTTCATAAATTTGGAATTACTAACCGAGTTACAGATGCACTAAGTCGTCGTGTCACTCTTCTTGTTACTTTTTCTAATGAAGTTCCAGGTTTTGAACAACTCAAGGAGTTGTATGAACATGATGCAGATTTTTGGTGGTGTTTGGAATAAATACGTTTTGAAGCAGCCCCTGGATGACTACTTGGTCCAAAATGGGTATCTATTCAAAGGAAGTGGATTGTGCATTCCCAGGAGCTCTCTACGTGACAAATTGCTAAGGAAATTGCATTCTAGTGATTTAAGTGGGCATGTAGGGAGAGAGAAGAACGTTATTACTAGCCTCAGCTTAAAAGAGATGCTGGAAAGTTTGTGCAGAGGCATTCAGTATGTAAAAAGTTCAAAGGGCAATCACAGAATTCAGGTTTATATATGCCTCTAACGATTCCTAATGCCCCATGGGATGACATTTCGATGGATTTTGTGCTTGGTTTACCAGGAACTCAGAGAGGCAGTGATGCAGTATTAGTGGTGGTTGACCAATTTTCCAAGATGTCGCACTTCATTCCTTGTCAGAAGACAACAGATGCTTATCACATTGCTAAATTGTTCTTTATAAAAATTGTTCGTTTGCATGGTGTTCCCTTCTCCATCACTTTTGATAGAGATAACAAAATTTTGGCAGCTTTTTGGTTAACTTTGTGGAAGAGGTTTGGATCGAACAATTTTAAAGTTTTCCAACACAACACATTCCAAGACTGACGGTCAAACAGAAGTGGTAAACCGATCCTTGGGAAATTTAATTAGATGCATATGTGGAAACAACAAGGGCCAATGGGATTATGCTTTAGCTCAAGTTGAATTTGCTTATAACAATTCAGTTAATCGTTTTACCGGGAGAAATCTGTTCTCTATTGTTTATACTAAAAGTCCAAGGCATGTGGTGGACTTAAACTTCCTTCTTCTACAAGCTCTGGTACAACTGCATTTGATCTCGCAGATTCCTATTTATAAACGTTCCAAGAAGTGCAGCAGACTTTGGAGCAGAGCAATCTTAAATACAAAGTAGTTGTAGGCAAACATTGGAAGCATCAAGTGTTTAAGGTTGGAGGTCAGGTGATGATTTATCTACAAAAAGAAAGGTTGCTAGCGCGATATCACGGCAAGTTAAGGCAGAAGCGTTATGGACCTTTCAAAGTTTTGAAAAGAATCAATGCCAACGCTTATGTGATAGATTTACCCGATAATATGAACATATCCAAGACATTTAATGTAGCAGATATCTCTGCTTATCATCCCAAAGGCAATTTGTATGATCACTCAGGGGCGAGTTTTCTTCAAGTGGAGGAGAATGATGGGGAACCGCAGGATAATGAAGAGTTGCAGCCAAATCAAGAACTGCAGGAAGATGGAGAACTGCAACCAGCCATCATTAATAAAGATTTTAAAGACTTTGAATCTGATCTTTAAAGCCTGCTGAATTTAATAAAGTTAATCTAGTCATGGACCGAATCTAGACATTTTTCTTTATTCATGCATTTTAATGTTATCTAGAGTTTCATTAGCTTGTTGCTATATTTAGTTAGTTGTAATCACAAAGGAGGACACATTGATTTTACAAAAGTTATTCAGTTCAAAATTATTGCTAAATTGTGAAGCTACTCTTCATCTTGTTGAATGATATCAACAATCTTCGTCTTCGTGAACGAGATCACGATCGAGCAGCATCTTGTTCTGCGTCACCATATTTGTTCACAACCTTATAAAGTAAGAAATTTGTACTTCTTTGAACTTTTAGTCCTGAGTTCCCAGCAGAGCAAGGGACAACAATTCCATGTTGTGATGCACAAAATGCCCCGATGGCAATTAATCAAATCATGATCATATTGAGGAGCATGAGCAGTAGTACCAACAAATAAAGAAATCACATGGACTCCATCATAGATAGCCCGATCCATTGCAGTAAGAATAATAGAGTTATAACAACATGAACTCCAACAAATCTTTTTAGCAGCAATTCTTGCTTTTGAGGCCATACCAAGAGCTTCTTCACTTGCGTACTGGAAAAGGCTCACATTATATATGGATCAAAGAATCCACCTGCATTTGTTGACATGTTTGTTCCATGACCTTCGGTATCTCTTGGAGATGCAGATTTTGGTTCATCAATAAGTCTCCTTCTAGGACTTATATAGCCTTTGTCAAAAGTTCTAGCACCGATAAGTTTCTTGTTGAGACACGTCCTTTTCCAGTTGGCAGGGACGTCAGACAGACCAGGATCCGATAAACTCCTGAGTTCAAGTCATATTCCCTGCTGAAAGAAAATGCATAGGGTTCCTTGTTTGCCTGAATTGTGAGAAGCATGTGTGGCAGCTGCAACAACAATATATGATGGTGGCAAGGGATATCCAGCAGGGGCTGTTGTTTGGATGCCAAATAGGCCATCGAGGGGCTGATGACGAAACCAAAACTTGGGATTCAAGAAATTGCTATATAATAAAGGTTATGAAGGCATTGATGACTGCGTCCCCAACGAAAAACGAAAAAGAATTTGGTGTTGAAGGAGCTGAAGTGGATGCGATAGCAGCAGTACTAGCAGTAGTTGATGATGATCCAAACAGAGAGACAACACACAACTTGTGTTTGATGTAGAAGAAGAGCCAAATATGGGATTGCCAGAAGAAAAAAACTGCACTCCCAGTCAAAGCAAAAGGAGTTGATGCAGGTGAACTAAATTGCATCGGCATGGTCTATGTTGCAGTTCCCAGACCAGTTCCAGCAGCAAAAACATGAGCACTTCCAGCACTAAAAGGATTGAAAACCTGATATTGATTAGTAGAACCTGGAGTTGAGCTCCCATCATTGAAGCTAAAAGGACCACTTCCTGTGGTTGTAAATGCAGAAGATGAAGCATTCAGAACAATATTGTTTCCTGAAGCCAAATTCTTCACAACATTATTCAAATATGTGATGCCCTTTGTTGCCTTTTTAGTAGCCCTAGCTAGCAGCCTTGTAGGGGTGGTGATCTCCTTTGAACTTCAACAACATAGATCTATTTTGATCAATCATACCACGAAGAAGATCTTTAATCCCCTCAAACACGTCTCGAGGATTAATATGAATTGTCATGTCCACGGATCGACCGCTCAAATACCACTTGTTGCTTGCTGAATTGGAATTGTTCTTACAGGAATTTCTTTCAAGTATTTTAATGAACTTTGGGAGTTCATTGTTAAAGCCAGCAATGGCTGGTAGGATTTAGCAACCATAGAAGAAGAAGAATAAGAAGACGAGAGAGGGAGAGAGATTAACGGGACACTACTAGAAATTTGATAAATACCAATGGATTTACCGACGGAATATTTCTGTCGGTATTTTGAGGTCGAAATTACCGACGGAAATTTTCTGTCTGTAATTCAGTCTATAATTACCGACGGAAACTTTTCCGTCCGTAATTCAGTCGGTAACTACCGATGGAAAATTTTCGTCGGTAGTTACCGACTGAATTACGGACGGAAAAGTTTCTGAATTTTAAAAAAGGCGGGTCGCTGACGTGGAGGTTTTGGCGAGTTATTTTTTTCCGACGGAATCACCGACGGATTCAAAATGACAGCCCGTATAGTGCCCGTACAGTGATGTGACCGGTTCGCCGTTTAAATTGTCGACGGACTCACCGAGGGATTTGAAATGGCAGATCTGTACGGTGACATGTCTACGTTTCCATCAGAATCACCGACGTAATAACCGACGGAGTTTCCGTCGGTGAAACCGTCAGAAAAAGTTAATATATGACAGCTCTGCCGACCCTCTCCTCCCCTATTTCTCCTTCTTCTTCCTCATCCCAACTCTCCCCATTTGCAAACAACCAGCCCCCCTCCCCCCCCAAAAAAAAAATCTTCCTCATATCAGCACAAAAAGTTATATTCCTTGAAGTTTTGTGGTCCAGCATCCGTGTTCTGATTTACCGATGGATTTTATCAATTTTTGTAAGTAATTCTATCTTTTTAAATTTTAACATTTAATTAAATGTCAATTTTATTGTTTTTTTAGTATATGTATTTTGTTAGTAG